>Ga0181417_1000063_pt1 | contig 31701 bp, 17 predicted proteins | sample 40SPOviralmetaG_FD_130142 | JGI IMG/M metagenome (GOLD analysis project Ga0181417, IMG submission 130142) | Marine viral communities from the oligotrophic San Pedro Time Series (SPOT) site, San Pedro Channel, CA, USA - 40 SPOT_SRF_2013-02-13 | ecosystem: Environmental > Aquatic > Marine > Strait...
GGTTTAAAGTCAGATCAAGATGCATTAAATGAATTTTACAGACAGTTTCCAAGAACTACTGAGCATGCATTCAGAGATGAAACAAAAAATAGTATATTTAACTTAGTTAAATTATACGAGCAAATAGATTACAACGAAGAACTAGGATCAACACTAGGTTTATCTACTGGTAATTTTCAATGGGTTAATGGTATAAAAGATTCACAAGTAATATTTTATCCAGATCCAAAAGGTAGGTTTAAAGTAAGTTGGATTCCACCAACAAACATACAAAATAACGTTGTAATTAAAAACGGAATAAAATATCCTGGCAATGAGCACATAGGTGCTTTTGGTTGTGATAGTTACGATATATCAGGAACAGTAGATGGTAAAGGTTCTAAAGGTGCTTTACATGGGTTGACTAAGTTTAGTATGGAAGATGCTCCACCTAGTCAGTTTTTTTTAGAATATATAGCTAGACCACAAACTGCTGATATATTTTTTGAAGATATACTTTGTGCCTTAGTTTTTTACGGTATGCCAATGCTTGCTGAGAATAACAAACCGAGACTGTTGTACTACTTAAGACGTAGAGGTTACAGAGGCTACAGTATGAACAGACCAGATAAAATATGGAATAAGTTATCTGTAACAGAAAAAGAAATAGGTGGAATACCAAATACAAGTGAAGATATAAAACAAGCACATGCCGCAGCTATTGAGATGTATATTCAACAAAAAGTCGGCGATGTTGGTGATGGTAAATACGGTAACATGTATTTTAATAGAACACTAAATGATTGGAGCAAGTTTGATATAAATAAAAGAACAAAGTATGATGCAACAATTAGCTCTGGATTAGCGATAATGGCTTGTAATAGACATTTATATAGACCTAACCCAAAACAAACAAGACAACCAGTTAATATAAGTATATCAAGATATAATAACAAAGGAACGAATTCAACAATAATTAAACGATAATATGGCAGAGTCTGTACATAAAAATTTTCCTTCTCAAGTTGTTAGTGATTTAGAAAAAATTACTAATAAATATGGATTACAAGTGGGTCAAGCAATCGAATCAGAATGGTTTGATGAAGCTGGTTCTCACAGGTACTCACATACTAATAGAAAGTTTCACAGCTTAAGATTATACGCAAGAGGAGAACAATCAATACAAAAATACAAAGATGAGTTATCTATAAACGGTGATTTGTCTTATCTTAATTTAGACTGGACACCAGTACCTATTATACCAAAGTTTGTTGATATTGTTGTTAACGGTATGGCTGGTAGAGGTTACGAACTAAAAGCATATTCACAAGATCAATACGGAGTATCAAAAAGAACAGAGTACATGGAGAGCATGATAGCTGATATGCAAACCAAAGAGTTTAATGACGCTGCAAAGCAACAGTTAAACATAGATATGTACCAAAACAATCCGGCTGATTTACCAGATACAAAAGGTGAGTTAGAATTACACATGCAGTTGACTTATAAACAAGCAGTTGAAGTTGCAAATGAAACAGCTGTAAACACATTAATGGAAGGTTGTAAATATGATTTAACAAGAAGAAGATGTTTAGAAGATTTAACTGTTTTAGGTATTGCTGCAACTAAAACTAACTTTAACTGGTCAGAAGGAGCTAAAGTAGAATATGTAGATCCAGCTAGTTTAGTGTACTCATACACTGATTCACCTTATTTTGATGATATATATTATGTTGGTGAAATAAAAGAAATACCTATAAATGAGTTAGCAAAAGAGTTTCCACATTTATCACAGACGGACTTGGAAACTGTTTCTAAATTATATTCCAGCCATAACGCTAAAAAATACCAAAAACAAGGTAGCAAAGATAAAAACAAAGTAACTTTATTGTACTTTAACTATAAAACATATATGAATGATGTTTATAAAGTTAAAACTTTATCTTCAGGAGCTCAAAAATCTATAAAAAGAGACGATACATTTAAACCACCTACTGATGCTGCTGATTACTCTAGAATACAGAGATCAGTTGAATGTTTATTTGAAGGTGTTAAGATAGTTGGAACAGAGATTATGTTAAAGTGGGAGAAAGCTGATAACATGATGAGATCTAAAAGTGATTACAATAAAGTTAAGATGAATTACTCTATTGTAGCTCCAAAAATGTATAGAGGTAAAATAGAATCACTTGTAAGCAGAATTACTAGCTTTGCTGACATGATACAACTAACTCATCTTAAACTTCAACAGGTGTTATCTAGAATGGTTCCTGATGGTGTTTATTTAGACATAGATGGTTTAGCAGAGGTTGATTTAGGTAATGGAACAAATTATAACGCTCAAGAAGCTTTAAACATGTTCTTTCAAACAGGTTCGGTTGTTGGTAGATCGTTTACTCAAGATGGTGATCAGAACCCAGGAAAAATACCTATACAAGAAATTTCAAATGGAGCTGGCGCAGGCAATAAATTACAAGCACTTATAGGTAACTATAACTACTACCTACAGATGATTAGAGATGTGACTGGTCTTAACGAAGCTAGAGATGCTTCAACTCCAGATTCAAGATCACTAGTTGGTATACAAAAATTAGCTGCAGCAAATTCTAATGTAGCAACAAGACATATATTAGATGCATCGTTATTTTTAACTGTAGAAACAGCTGAAAAAATATCACTTAGAATATCTGACATACTAGAATATTCTCCAACAAAAGACGCTTTTATACAACAAATAGGTGCTCATAATGTAGCTACACTAGATGAAATGAAAGAGCTACACTTGTATGACTTTGGTATATTTATAGATTTAATGCCAGACGAAGAAGAAAGACAAATACTTGAAAACAACATTCAAATGGCTATTCAGCAAAAAAGTTTAGATGTTGATGACGCTATTGACATAAGGCAGGTTAAAAATTTAAAGATGGCTAACCAGTTGATAAAGTATAAAAAGAAAAAGAAACTAGAAAGAGATCAAGCTTTACAACAACAAAATATAAAAGCTCAAGGAGAATCTCAACAGCAAGCAGCACAAGCTCAAGCACAAGCTGAAATGCAGAAAAACCAAGCAAAGGTAGAAGCTGATATGCAAATGGAAGAAAAAAGAAATGCTATGAAGGTTCAGTATATGCAACAAGAAGCTGAAATGAAAATGAAACTAATGGATCATGAGTTTGCAATAAACATGAAGCTTAGAGAGGTAGACGCTAGCAATAGCAAAGGTAAAGAAGAAAGTAAAGAAGATAGAAAAGACAGAAGACAAAGAGAACAAGCTAGCCAACAAAGCCAATTAATCGATCAAAAAAAGAACGAAACAACTCCTAAGAATTTTGAGTCTGCAGGTAACGACAGCTTAGGTAGCGGTATGGGCGTAGCTGGTTTGTCTAGTAACTAATTATTTAATATTATTATATCATGGAAGAAAACAAAGACGTAGTCGAGGAGACTACACAAGAAACTGTAGAGCAAACTACAGAACCTCAGGTTGAAGAAAAACAAGAAGAGTCACCAGTATCAATAAATGAAGATGGTGACATAAGATTAGATTTAACAAAAATACCAACAGAAACAATACCAGAAGAAAATGAAACCACAGAAACAACAGAAGTTGCAGAAGATAACACTGTCAACGAGGGAGTGGTTGGAGTCGATGAAGATGCCAATGCCCCACAAGAACAAGAAGAGGTACAACCGCAAGCCGAAACACAGGAAGAGACTTTAGAAGAAGCTGTTGAGGAATTTTTAGATGTACCTGAAAATGTACAAAAGCTAGTTGAGTTTATGAATGAAACTGGTGGAGACATTAATGATTATGTAAGACTGAATACTAATATAGAAGATATGGACGATTCAGAAATACTAAATGATTATTATAAAAAGACAAAACCTCATCTAAACACAGATGAAATAAACTTCATGTTAGAAGATCAGTTTTCTTACGATGAAGATTCTGCAGATGAGAAAGAAATATTAAGAAAAAAATTAGCCATGAAAGAGCAAGTTGCTTTGGCTAAAACCTACTTAGACGGGCAAAAGTCTAAATACTATGATGAAATCAAAGCTGGAAGTAAGCTCACAGAAGAGCAACAGAAAGCAGTTGAGTTTTTCAATAGTTATAGTCAGGAAGAAAAGCAGAACGAACAAATTGTTCGAGATCAGCAAGAAACCTTTTTAAGCAAGACAAATAAAGTTTTTGAAAACTTTGATGGTTTTGAGTTTAATATAGGTGACAAAAAGATCAAGTACAATATTCAAGATGTAGCCGCTTTAAAAAACAAGCAAGTTGATATTAACAACTTCGTTGGGAAGTTCCTAAACGAAAACAATGTTATGGACGATGCTGCTGGTTATCACAAGGGCTTATTCACCGCTATGAATCCTGATGCAATAGCTAAACATTTCTATGAACAAGGCAAGACTGATGCTGTAAAGCAGACTATTGCTGAATCTAAGAACATTAACACATCGAGGGAATCTCATAAAGTTTATGAAGGTGAAGGAGGTATTAAGTTTAAAGTATTAGGTGAAGATTCTAATGACATGAAGCTAAGAATTAGAAAACGAAAATAAACTATTAATTTAAAAATTAAAAATTATGGCTGTAACAGGCGTACCCGCTGCTGGATATACTCCAGCTGCAATGAAACAAACGTTGGCTACCAATTACATCGATTTCACTTCTGGTGGATCAGGTAATACAAATGGATGGGCACAACAATATTTACCAGATCTTATGGAGAAAGAAGCTGAGGTTTTTGGAAACAGAACTATCTCAGGTTTCTTATCACAAGTAGGAGCTGAAGAATCTATGAGCGCTGATCAAGTAATTTGGTCTGAGCAAGGTAGATTACATTTAACATATAAAGCTGTAACAGGTGCTGATAACTCTGGGTCTTTAAGATTAACTATGACTGCTGCAACTGACGTTGATGGTACCGCGGTTGGTAACTCAGGTCTTGATCACGGGATTCGTCCAGGTGATATGCTATTAGTAGCTGACGCTAACACTACTGTTCAAGTATTTGTAAACAGTGTAACTACTTCAGGTACTGCACAGATCGAATGTGAAAGATACGATGGTAATGCTGCAGGTAATGCTAACTTATCTAGTGATTTAACTGTTCTTGTTTATGGATCTGAATATGTTAAAGGTTCTGTAGGTAGAGTAGGTGCTAACACTCCACAGTTCAAATCTAGAACTAACAAGCCAATCATATTAAAAGACAAGTATGAGATCTCTGGATCTGATGCTGCTCAAATTGGTTGGGTTGAAATTTCTGGTGAAGAAGGACAAAATGGTTACATGTGGTACTTAAAAGCTTCTGGTGATACAAAAGCTCGTTTTAACGACTACTTAGAGATGGCGATGATGGAGTCAGTAAAAGCTACTACAATAGCTAACACTAACTCTACAGTTACTGGAGCAACAGGTCCTATCAACGGTACTGAAGGTTTATGGCAAGCGCTAGCAACTAGAGGTAATATATCTAACGCATTAGATGGAGCTACTCCTTCTGCTGCTTTAACTGAATTCGATGACATTATCGATGAGTTAGACGCTAACGGTGCAATTGAAGAAAACATGTTATTCTTAGATAGAAAAACTTCTATCTCTATTGATGATATGCTTGCTACAATGAACGGTGGTGGTAGTGGTGCAACTGCTAGAACTTCTTACGGTGTATTTAACAACGAAGAAGACATGGCATTAAACTTAGGTTTCTCTGGTTTCAGACGTGGATCTTACGATTTCTACAAGTCTGATTTCAAATATCTAAACGATGCTGCTACAAGAGGTGCTATTAACGCGTCTGACTCGACTAACGCGATTCACGGTGTTATGATACCTGCAGGTGTATCTTCTGTATATGACCAACAATTAGGAAAGAATCTTAAAAGACCTTTCTTACATGTACGTTACAGAGCTTCTCAAATGGAAAGCAGAAAGTACAAAACTTGGACTACTGGTTCGGTTGGTGCTGCTACTTCTGATTTAGATGCGATGGAGATGCATTTCTTATCTGAAAGATGTTTAGTTGTTCAAGGTGCAAATAACTTTGTATTATTGAAAGGATAAACATTATCTTTTAAAAGAACCGGGGCTTCGGCCTCGGTCCTTTTATTTTTTTATTAACTTATATTATATTATATTATGGCAAAAACAAAAAAAGCTTACGCAGGAGACCCTGGCGATGAGCATGTAGAAAAAGTGGTAGAAACTCCAGTTATGGAAGCACCACCGGTTGTAGAACAACCAAAAAGAAAAGAACCAACAGTTAAAATGATTAATGGTTGGGAAATCAAAGATAGAAGATATGTATTAAGAAGCGATGCAAAACCGTTATCTTACTATATGAAAACAAGAGGTATATATTACTTTGACGAAGAAGCTGGTTATGAGCGAGAAATTATGTATTGTGAAAACCAAAGCACACCATTTGTAGATGAATTCAAAGGTCAAATAAGACCTGGTAGAATAGTATTTAGAAACGGAGTGTTATACGTTCCAAAGCAAAAAGTTATGCTTCAAAAGTTTTTATCAATATATCACCCAAAAGCTAATAAAACTTGGTACGAAGTAAAACCTAAATTAGCCGCTAAATCAGATTTAGAAACGTTAAATTTAGAAGTTGATGCAATGTTAGCTGCTAGAGATATAGATATTGATATGGCAGAAGCTATAATGAGAGTAGAAATAGGTTCTAAAGTATCAAGCTTAAGTTCTAGAGAAATCAAAAGAGATTTACTAGTGTTTGCAAAAGCAAACCCTGTGTTGTTTTTAGAGCTATGTGAAGATGATAATGTTCATCTTAGAAACATTGGTATCAAAGCAACTGAAATGGGAGTATTAAATTTATCTTCTGATCAAAGAACTTTTACATGGGCTAATAGTAAAAGAAAGCTAATGAACGTTCCTTATAACGAACATCCTTATTCAGCTTTAGCAGCATTCTTTAAAACCGATGAAGGTATGGAGGTTTTAAAATCTGTTGAGAAACAATTAAAATAAAAACCTTGTAGATGCAGTCGCTCTACGGGGCGATTGCAAACTACAAAATTTAAAAAATATATGGCGCATAATAAAGAAATTAGTATAGACACAGTATACCAAAGAGTTTTAGCTTTAGCTAATAAAGAGCAAAGAGGCTACATTACGCCACAAGAATTTAATCTACATGCTAATCAAGCTCAATTAGATATATTTGAGCAGTACTTTTATGATTTAGCTGCTATGATTCAATTAAAAGCTAGAGGTGATGAGGCAAAAAAGCCAGGAAGCAACAACCCTTTAGAACCTGATTTTGGCGACTCAGTCAATTTACTCAGAGAAAAAATATCACTATATAAAGGAACTGATACAGCTTTAGTATTTACAGCCGCAAACAAATCTTATAGTTTGCCAGCACTTACTAATAGCACTATATATAGAACTGGACGACTGTACTATTCTGGTACAGATGGATCGTCAATCCCACTAAAACTTATTGAACAAACAGATGTCAAACATATAGTTGATATGTATAACGCTAGAAACAATAGTAGATGGCATATAGCTGATGGTCCTGACTTTTTTTATACCGAAAACTCTGATGGTAGTTTTTCATTATATAAAGAAGATGCTACAACTGCTGTCTCTACAGCCAACCAATTAAAAGTAGAGGTTATAGCAACAGTACCACCAAAAGTTCAATGGGGATATGTAGTTGTAAATGAAAAAGCATTATATGATGTTAACACCTCTATAGACTTTGTAATGCACAGGTCTGAAGAGACAAACTTAGTTATAAAAATATTAGAGTTAGCTGGTATAACTATAAACAAGCCAGGTTTAGTACAAATAGCTTCTAACGAAGAAACACAAAACATCCAACAAACAAAATAAGATATGCCAAATAACTTAATAACATTAACACACAAACAGTATTATGATGGGCCAGACAACACTCAGTTAACTGCTGATGACACTCAGTATGGTAGTTATCAGTTTATGATGATATCTGATTTGATTAACGACGTTGTAGCTACTTATTGTCAGTTGGATAAGATGCTAGAAGGAACTAGAGTTTCAGATGTAACATATCATGCTCATAGAGCATTGCAGGAATTAAGCTTTGATACTTTTAGATCTACAAGAGGTATGGAGTTAGAAATACCACCTTCTTTAGTGATGGCTTTACCACACGATTACGTAGGCTACACAAAGGTAACTTGGAAAGATGACTATGGTATAGAACACACAATTCTACCTACTAGAATAACTAGTAACCCTAAAGCTCCTATTCAAGCTGCAGATTATCAAATAACTTTTGACAATCCAGGTGAAATTCTTGAAGCAAATGAATCTTCAACTTGGTCAGATTACAAAGGTAATACACCAAATTCAACACCAACTCCTACTGGCAATATATTTGATGATACAGATATTTACGAAAATGTTTTAGGTGCACAGTTTGGTGGATCACCAGAGCATATGAATGTAAATGGAAATTTTTATGTAGATTATTCAAATGGAACAATTCATTTTAGTAGTAATTTACTCGGAAAAACTGTGACCTTACATTATATAAGTGATGGAGTTGGAAATTTGCAATCACACACTGGCGCATATGAAGGCACTCCTAACAATCAAGATGATTTTATAGTTCACAAATTTGCTCAAGAAGCAATGATAAAGCATGTATTATATGGTTGCATGCAAGGCAGGAAAAATGTAGATTATAATATGCTACAGTTGTTGAAAAAAGAAAAGTTTGCTGAAACAAGAAAAGCTAAAATAAGATTATCGAATATTAAAATTGAAGAGATTACTCAGATACTAAGAGGTAAATCTAAATGGATTAAACACTAAAATACCGCATGGCTGAAATTAAAAGAAATTTTTCTGGAGCAAAGATGAATAAAGACATGGACGAGAGGGTTTTACCTTCTGGTCAATATCGTGATGCTTTAAATGTACAGATATCTACGTCGGAGGGTAGTGATGTTGGAGCTCTACAGACTTTACTTGGTAACACAGAACTTAGTAATAACATAGTTCCAGAAGACTATTGCACTTGCGTAGGTGCAATGGCTGTAGCAGAAAAAGATTTAATATACTATTTTATTGCAGGTGGTGGACATGGAAACTACAAACCTCTTATTAAAAAAGATTACATAATAGAATATGACACAGTTAGCAACTCTTTTAAATATGTATTTGTAGATATATATAACGTCAAAGAATTACAAACAGCAAACAACACTACTGACAAGTGGTTTACTATTAGTGATAATGGATCCACTACTAATACAACTGGTGTTAGAGTTGGAATGCATATTACTGGAACATTTACTAATGGTAGTACAACTACAACTATAACTTTAGCTGATAATGTTTTAGTAACTGACGTTATTAAGATTAGTAATGGTTGGGCTATATTTCACGACTATCAGTGGGACAACTCTGGTGGAGTTGCTATACCAACATCAGTAAACAATAGTATATACTTTGTATCTGAATTTGCAGAAAGAATTTTAAACTTTAACCCTTTAATAAAAATTAATAACATAAACCATTTAGATGGTATGTTGTTTTGGACTGATGGTTTTACTGAGCCAAAAAAAATACATATTGAAAGAAGTTTAAAAGGTACTGGTGGCACATTGCAAGTTGTTGGTTGGGTAGACGCTTTACAGGGAAGTGCAAGTAGTAACTCAAACAATCTTTTAGCAAGTCAAATACCAAGTCCATTTGGTGACAATGCTAATTTTCACACAAGAAATGTTATACAAAATCCTAATACACTAGGTTATCAAACATGTTTAAACAGAAATGAAGTTAGACCTCAATGGTCTAGAACAGAAAATATAACTGTTATAAAAAAATCCCCTAAATTTCCTTTAGAATTAAGAATGTTAGAAACTAGTATTGCTAGAGTTCCAGACTCAACATTAGCAGTGCCAAATCCAGGTGAAAACCAAACATCCGCAAATTCAGCGTCAGCAGTTTCTTGGGCTGATAATAATGGTAATCCGTTTGAAGAAGGTTATGAAGTTACTGGTTTTACATTTGACAATCCTGTAGATTTTAGAAATGGTGATGTATTACTTTTTACAGATTCAACTAGCGCACCTGTAGATTTTGACGAAGACGATGCTTTAATAAGAGTTTTAGTTACCGGCGCACCAACAGGTATGCCTAACAATGGTGGTGACGTTGGTCCTTACACGTTTAACGTTATAAGTATTGATGAAAATATATCAACAGTACCTAGTATATGGAAATGTAGATTAGATTCACCTCCACCTTTATTTGAGTTTAAATTTCCTAGATTTTCTTATAGATGGAAATATACAGACGGTGAATACTCAACATTTGCACCTTGGACAAAGGTAGCATTTATACCTGGAGGTTTTGATTATCTTTGTCAAAAAGGATTTAATCTTGGTATGACAAATAAAATGAAAAGTTTAAGATTGCAAAATTACTTTTCAGAACAACACTTAGTTCCTGATGATGTTGTGCAAGTAGACTTGTTATATAAAGAAGATGGTAAAAATGAAATATACACTGTAAAAGAAATAACAAAAAAAGATGGAGCACCTCAATGGCCAGACAGAGCTGCTAGTCAATATAATAGAGGTCAGTACGATTTGACTTCAGAAATGATACATGCTATACTTCCTTCTAATCAATTGCTGAGACCTTGGGATAATGTTCCAAAAAGTGCAAAGACTCAAGAGATAACTTCTAACAGGTTAATATATGGTAATTATAAGCAAAACTATCAGCTGTCTCAAGATCTAAAGCTAGATGTAAGCTTTAACCACGAGTATATAGGCGAAACTGTTGAATCGTGTAAAACGTTAAGAAACTATCAAGTTGGTGTTGTGTTTTGTGATACTTATGGTAGAGAGACTCCTGTTCAAATACCTACAAAGAGTAGTAGTATAAATTTAGAGAAGAAATGGTCTAGTTATCAAAATTTATTAAAAGTTACAGTAAATAGCTCTTCTACAATTCCTAGTTGGGCTGAATATATGAAGTTTTATGTTAAAGAAACTTCTAACGAATATTATAACATAGCAATGGATCGTTGGTATAATGCTGAAGATGGTAACGTTTGGATCTCGTTTCCATCAGCTGAAAGAAATAAAATACAAGACGATACGTTTTTAATACTTAAAAAAGCGCACGATTCAAACGAAGGTGTAAAAGAAAAAGCTAGATTTAAAGTTGTTGCTGTTTCTGACGACGCACCTTTATATATAAAGACAGTTAAAAAAATACACGGTACCGTTGAAACGTCAACTCAAGGAACAAATGCAGCAGCTGCTTTTCCAACTGCTAATGAAATATTAACAACTCTAGGTAATTTTAATGCTGCTTTTGGTAGCACTTGGTTAACTGAAGTTTACTCTAGAATATCAAGTGGTAGCCTGCAAGTACGTTTAACGGGTAATCTAGGTAACACTACTATAGCTACAGAGTGGGTTAGCTTAACGGCTGTTAAAAAAATAGGAAGTAGTGATGTTGCAGTTCGTTTAGCCGCACCCTTTGGTGAAAGAGCTCAAATGAATAAATATGATGGTAGTAATAATATAATAAACGCAGCTGGTTTAGGTACTAACTCATCGTTTCCTACATATAGAATTGAATTAAGAGAAAACGTTGTAGAGAACAAAGCAGAGTTTGATGGTAGATTTTTTGTTAAAATATTTAGAAACCCAACACTAGAAGAGTATGTGTTAACTAATGCTGCTGATAGCTCCGCTGCTTATAACATAGTATCTAGTCATAGTACAAATTTAGTAATTGGTATTGGTAGTAATGGTGATAGAAGACACCCATCTAAATCAACCAACACCACACCAGGTCATACACCTGTTCATCATAGAAATAACGCTAGTGATGAATGGAACACTAACGATTCGTACTACGGTATGAATGGTAGTTTTTCATCTAGCGAGCAAATGGGACATTATAACGCTAGATATAGAACTAGAGATTACTGGCAATACGTCAATAACCCTATTAGTAGTTGGTATATAGATGGATGTGGTCATGGTGGTGACGTAAATTGGTCTAATGGACAAGGTGGTTTTCACCCTAACGATGATCACAATGATAACGGTGCTCACCCTTCACACTCGGATATAAATGGAACTGGTAGAGGAGGTATGAGACACTATTCAGATAGAACTAGGATATGGTGGGGATATAGAACACATGGAGCTCCAGGTGGTTCTGACGGTGTGTTTTATAGTAAAATGAGAAAAGCAGGTACACTATTCAAGTGGAGAGACGATCCTAACGGTACAGTTTATAGAGTTTTAAGATCATTAGGTCATAGAAATACAGAAAACTATCAACATCGTAATTATAGTAACAATCCAGATAAAAAAAGAAGACAATTTGTTCAGGAAGTAGTTGTAGATCAAACTGGTGAACCTATGGATGTAAATCTTTGGGATCCAATGAGTGCATATACTCATGATGGAAGAACTGCTTCTATTATTGATATTGTTAGCCCTGATACTACTTTTGGCGTAGACTCTAGCGAGTTTGCCAGTGAAGATCCTGCAATATGGGAAACTGAGCCAAAAGAAAACGTAGAGCTAGACATTTACTACGAAGCTTCTGGCGCAATACCATTAAACGTAACACATAGAAACAACGAGTTGTTAATACCTTTATTTTCAACTTTTCAAACAAGAGATGAAAATGGTGATTGGCATACTGAAGATGGTACTCCAACTGGTGAAAAACAAACTTATAAAATAACTTATGTTAGTTCAGCTGCAGATCAAGACATAACAAATATAACGTTCACACCAGCTTTAGTAGGAACTTTAGATCATGATCAATACATAAAAATATACAAGTATGATGGTAGCTACTCAACTGTATATGTATCTAAAGCTAGTGCTAACCCATATGCAATTGGCACGCAATCAATTAAAGTAGTAACAGGTAAAAACCCTACCAATAAAAGAGCTCCTTTTGGTTATCAATACTGGAGAGCACCTCATTATCAACCTCAACTATTAGGTTGGCACAACTGTTGGACTTTTGGTAACGGTGTAGAATCTGATAGAATTAGAGATGACTACAATGCTCCTCAAATAACTAACGGCGTTAAAGCATCTACTGTTTTAGCAACTCCTTATGCTGAAGAACATAGAAGTAGTGGTATGATATGGTCTGGTATATTTAACTCGACTAGTGGTGTTAATAATTTAAACCAATTTATACAAGCAGAACCTATAACTAAAGATCTTAGTCCTAGACATGGTTCAATACAAAAGCTTGTTAGTAGAGATACTGACACTATAGCTTTTTGCGAAGACAAAGTATTAAGAATGTTAACAAACAAAGATGCTTTATTTAACGCTGATGGAAACAGTAATGTAACGTCGACAAACAATGTCATAGGGCAAGCAACTCCTATAAACGGTGACTACGGTATATCAACAAACCCAGAATCACTAGCGGTAACACCTTTTGCTATGTACTGGGCAGATCAAATGAGAGGTCAAGTATTAGCTTTAGAAGGTGGTATGTCTATAAAGAGTATATCTGATATAGGTATGAAAGATTATTTTAACGATAATCTTGAAAACTTATCAGAACTACTTGGTACTTACGACGAAAAGAAAAACGAATATAACTTAACATTAGCAACTAGAGTAGCTAAACATCAGTTTAGACCAACAACACAAACTGTTAGTTACAATGAGATAACTGGTGGTTGGACTAGCTTTAAATCTTTTGGGCCTGAGCAAGGTATAAGTTTAAATAATCAATACTACACATTTAGCGAAGGTAGTATATGGAAGCATCATGACAATACTACTACTAATAACTTTTATGGTAATCAGTATTATTCTGATTTTACATTAGTATTTAATGATTCACCAAGCTCTGTAAAAAGCTTTAATTCTATAAACTACGAAGGAACTCAAGCTAGAATATCACAGTTCACAACTGTTAGTGGTAAAACAGATAATAGATATGATAATTTAACAGCTAAAACTGGTTGGTATGTAGATAGCATGCACACAGATCTTCAAGAGGTTGACAATGTAGAGTTTAAGAACAAAGAAGGTAAATGGTTTAGCACAGTTCAAGGTGTGAGCACAGATTTAGCTAACTTAGATGAAAGAGAATTTTCAGTTCAAGGTTTAGGTGGTGGTGCAACTATTGTTAACACTGGTACTCCTGCAACACAGTACAAAATAGAAGTTCACGGACACCCTTCAAACGCTGCGGGAAGTGTAAACTGGGATTCAAGCGGCGCTGATTCTGATTTTAAAATAGGTGCATACAATAGTTTTACAGCTGCGGCTGGTTCAACTGTAACACAAGCTAATGGTACTCAAAACGCTTCAAGTACTTATATTGATAACTTAGTATATAACTCTACAACTGGTCTTTATGTGTATTCAGGCTTAGATTTAGATGCTGCAGATTTTAGTGTACCTGGAGGTACAGCAACAACTAGTGGATCTACTTATATTTATACTGCAGCTAGCGGTTGGAATGCTGATGCTGGCATTACTAAAGTAGAATTTACAAATCAAGGTATTGCTGGTGATCCTGCAAATGTTGTAGAAGCTAAAGCTTATTACTCATCTTTTACAATGCCTAGTAGTGATTATAATTTACATTTTGATGTTGATACGTCGGCAACACCAACAAGCGGTAAAATACCTAGACCAGCATGCTTATATGTTAGTTACGAAGAACACGCATCAGATAACGTTACTATAGTTCCTAGCTCTCCTATATCTGGTATAGCTAGAACTGATGATGTGTTGTTTTTAACTGGAGTTTCTGGTTTAAGTACATCTTCAGATAAATGGACTGGAACAGTAGACCAAGGTCAAGCTCATAAAATAGCAGAATACACTATAACTGCTGCGACTGGTTATCACTTAGAAATACAAGCAGGTGGTGGCGGTGTTGAAGTGTCTTGGACTAGTAGATTGGCAAATGCGCCTTGGGAACCTTATTACTCTTGGAACGTTGTAGATACATATTACACGTCTAGTGGTAACACTGGTTTAATTGAAAAGTCAGTTATAGAAATATACTACACACCTCCAGAGAACGTGTTTGGTTTAGATCCTGATCCACCATCACCAGAAGGAGGTTTTTGTGCTTGGCTTCATGACATTAGACTTGCTTATTTAGCTAGAACTACAACGAGTAACAACAAAATTAAAAGAGTAACTGCTATCAATGCAGATAAGCCTATTGTTGGTCCTGGAGATACTGTTCTTTTACAGTATGATAGTACTGGTTATACAATTCCAACCGATGTTAATGGCTTAGCTTACTGCATGATCGTAAGATTAAACAATGCTGAAAATGGTATAACACATGCTTATAGATGGGACACGCAAGCTTGGGAAGCAACAACAGATCTAAACGGCAACACTGGTCCGCACGGTATTGGTAATTATACTACTGGAGCAGTAGCTAGTACTCCTCCATTTACAACACCAGCTACACAGGGCCAAATAAGAAACAACTATAGACTTGCTATGAACTTTCATATTGTCCCGCCACTTAATGGTACTGTTTTTCAACCTATAATCATGCCTCTTGACCCTAGTGGATTTTCTGTTGGAAAATATTGTACGTTCATGGAAGGTGGTGATTTTACAGGAACAGCAAACAACATAGCTTTAGATGCTGCTGTACCAACAAATATAAACACTGCTGTTGGTAGTAGTTGGGAAGTTCAAGGTAACGTAACTGCTAATATAAATAACGGAACACTAACTAATGTAACTTCTGGCGGTGACTCGGTTTCAATAACTAGTAGTCCTCCATTAACAGCTGTTAAAGCTTCACAAAAGTTAGATTTCAACTTTACATTTACTTATGCAAGAACAGGATCAAGAACATTAACTTTACTTAAACAGCCTTCAATAAATGATTTCTTAGGTGTTAGTGTTGAACGTTTAACACATCCTACTATAGCTTCTAACATTAACACTCCACTTGTAATAAACATGCCAGATACTAGTGGTATAAAAGTTGGTATGTTTGTTGAAGATGTAGGTTACGAAAATGGTGAGAGTCCTTCTAACTTATTTAAAAATGCTAAAACAGTAGTTACTGCTATAGGCACGAATGACAGTGTAACTATTAGCAACGCTCATAGTGGTGTACCAGCAGGTACTAATATAAGGTTCTTTAGTGATTGGCAATACGAGTTAGTAAATGTAAACGCTACTACAAACAATGATATTACAACATTAATAACTGTAACTGGTTCTGTTAGAGTATTACAATACGGTACTACTTCTCCTAATGGCGATATAACATTACAACCTAGCAACTTTATAACAACAACATAATATGCCAACAACATTAACATTTTCAGAACCATTAAATACATCTGTCCAAGTTGGAGACACTGTTTACTATGTCCCAACATCTAGTTTAGGTGGTTATAACATAAATTCATCATCTGTAATAGAGATAGGTGTTATAACAAATATAACTGGTTCTGTTATAACTGTAGCGAATCAAGTTAACAACCCGCCTAATGGTGTGTTTATATTATTTAGCAAGGACAACAAGGTTAACTTAAGCTCTGTGTTAGGTTATTATGCTGAAATTAAGTTTAAAAACAACTCTACAACAACATCTGAACTGTTTAGTGTAGGTATTGACATGTTTGAAAGTAGTAAATAACGCGAAAAAAGTGTGATTATTTAACTATAATTAAATTAAATATGAATAAAGATATTCAATTATCTTCACGAAAGAAAATCTTAGATTTTCAAAAGGCGTTAATAGATGAATCTGATGGGGTAAACATTGTCATGCACCAAGACTCAAAGTTATTTCCACTAAAACATACTTTTGCAGACGGTATATACGTAAGACAAATGTCTATGAGACCTGGATCTATTGTTGTTGGAGCAATACATAAACACTTACATGTCTGGTTTTTACTAACCGGGCATATTTCAGTTATAACAGAAAACACTACAGAGGATTATATTGCACCTTGTTATGTAGTTGCAAAACCAGGAACTAAAAGAGTAATACATGCAAATGAAGAAAGTATATTTGTAAATATACATAAAAACCCTACAAACTCGCAAGACATAGAGTGGTTAGAAAAAGAGATTGTAGCTAAAGATTTTAAAGAATATGAAGAATACATTAATAAAAATAAATAAGATATGAGTTTTTTACTAGTAGGAGCTGCCGCTATCGGTGCTGGTGGGCAAATAGCTAAAGCTATATCTGCTGGCAAAGCTAAAAAAGCTGCTAAAAAAGAAGAGGACAAAGCTAAACAAGAGATGCAACGACAGAAAGAAGCTTTTTCTGGGTTAGACACGAGTAATCCGTATGCTAATATGGAAAACAAAATGGAAGACTTAACAGTCAACACACAGGAAGCTGAATTCATGAAAGCACAACAGCAACAAAATCAAGCTAACGTGTTAGATAGTATGAGACAATCAGCTGGTAGTTCTGGTATTGCTGGTTTAGCGCAAGCTATGGCTAACCAAGGTTCCTTAGATGCACAGAAATCTGCTATATCTATTGGTAAACAAGAAGCAAACAACCAACAGTTAGAAAGACAAGCAGCATCTCAAATACAAAACCAAGAAAGACAAGGAGATGTTATGTCAAGAGATATGGAGAGAAACAAAGTATCAACATTATTAGGTATGGCACAATCTGAAAAAGCTGCTGCTAGTCAAAAGGTAGCTCAAGCAGATCAACAAATGTGGTCTGGTATAACTGGTGCTGCTGGCGCTGTAGCTGGTGGGTTAACAGGTATATCTAACGCTGGTGGTATGGGTAATTTACCAGGTCAAGAAGGTTACGAAGAGTATATGAAATTAAAAAACCAGGGAAATGGATAAAAAATATAAATCACCACTAAAAAACGCTGATGCAACATTAGTACAAGGAGCGTACAACGCTGCAGCTGCTGGTATAGAGACTGGTAAGTATCAAGGTATGGACAAGCTATTGCAAATAAGTTCAGAAGCTGTGTCTCAAATATCTAAAAATAGAGCTCAGAACGTTAAAAAAGGTAACGACTTAGCTGATGATATAAACAGTATGAATGGCTCTATGGGTCAAGACTTTTTTGGAGCTAGTGAAGAGTATGTAAAAGGTTTACATGGTAATTATAAAAGCGCAGCTCAGTTTGGTAGAAAAAATAAACAAGGAGAACATATGGGTGAGTTAAACAAGTTTGCTATTGAAACTGCTAACGCAAAAGAGATTAGAAACGAAATAGCTCAAATACAAACAGCTGGTGATTGGTCTGAGTATTGTTCAGATGCAGAAAGAAATATGTTTAACAATGTTATGGATCCTAAAACAAAAAAGAGGGTTAATAAAGAAGGTAAATGGGAAGTTGATATAGGTGATGGCAACTTTATGTTAATGTCTGATATTAAAACTAAAATGGGTGAGTTTAAAAAGGATTACAAAACTATGGTTAATATAAGAAAAGATGCTATAGGTATTGCTGCTCAAGCAAAAGAAGATGCTTTAAGAAACAAAGAGGAAGGTTATACTCCTAAAGGTTTTGAACCTGAAAAGTATAAATACAAAATGCTACAGCAATTAAAAGAGGGTAACATGGGTAGTTTAATGTATGATGATGTTTTAGAAAATGGAGAACCTTTTGCTAAAGCTTTAGAGGCAAACCCACAGATTAATGGTTTAAAATATGCTGACCTAGGTTTAACTCCACCACCTGGAGATGATAATGGTATTATAGACGGTGAAGAAACCGCAGGGCTTTTAGGATCAGAACAAAAAGCAAGTATAATAGATGCTTTAATAAACCCTAAAAATGAATTTTACAATGAAGATACGACAAGAGATCTAATGGCTGATTACTTTGTTGGGTTTATAGGTAATCAATATACAGAAGACTATAAGAGAGAAGGTGGCACTCCATACAATAGTCTTGACAAAGATGATCAAGATGCCAAAGTCAACAGTTATTTAAACTTATAATATAATATAATATGTCAGTTGAGCCAAAAAGAGATGAAAAATTAGTAGGAATTATCAATAAAATGCTAGCTAACAACGAGCCTGATCAGCTAATAAAGGACGTTGTTAAAAAGTATAAGAGAAATAAGTGGACTACAGAAATGGCTACGTTGCAAAACGAGAAACGTAAACTTAACTCAAAAGATCAATCTAACAATACTACTGACAACCCTAGTCTTCAAACTAAGACTAACCCTAAAGTTGTAAGAAGTAACGCGCAAGGAGCTATCACAGACCATGTGCCGTTTGATATATTCAAAGGTGCTATAAAAGATGGTAAGGAGTTAATCATGCGAAACGATACTAAAACAACTGATAATCTTAACGAGCATTACAAAAATTCAGGCTTCGTATTCGAAACCAATGATGACGGTACTATTACCGTTAATTCACCTGGTAGAGATGTGGAGCCTTATACATTTGAAATACCTGCTGGTGGTCAAGATGATAGCGTTTGGGAAGCTACTTACAACCAAATGAATCAATACATAACAGATACTTCGGCTTTAGATATTGACGACACGGCAATAAACGAGGCTATTTTAGAGTCTGAAAAATATGGACCAAACGATGAGCAAAAAGTAGCAAATGATGCTGCGGCAAATAGTTATGTTGATGAATTATTTGAAGACCCAGATATAGAGGAGATGAGCTTGATGGATAAAGCATTAAACGTTGGAAAAGCATTTATTGATCCATCAATGAAAAAAACTCTTGCTGAAAAGATATCTAGCAATTTAACAGATGATGTAATTGAAAAAAATAAAGAAGCTAAAAAAGCTAAAAAAGATTTAATATTAAAAGCTCAACAAAATTTATTTACGTCAGAAAACCCAGGTGTTAGTGTTGGTGGTTATAACGACAACAAACAATATGAAAACTCACCTGAGTTTGATGCTTTCATAGCTGATTTAGATCAAGACGATATAAAAGCAGAAGCGTTAAAGATAAAGACAGACATGTTAAATGCTGAGTCTGAAAAGTACAACCTAACAGAAGCTATAGACGATCAAGATGTTGGACAAAGAATTTTAGAAGATGTAGTTAATGTTGTGCTTGATGGCGGTGTGTTAATGGATAGACCATGGTTTATGGAGAAAGAGCTTGATGGTAAAGGTGACAAGCAAGCTGAAATGGAAAGAAAAGCCAAAGAAGCTCAAAGCGTTTTAAATGCTCAAATAACTAAATATGTAAATACACAAAGCTATCACTTGGATAACATGACAAATGTTTACAGTGAAATGGAAAAACTTACTGATCCTAATAATAGAAAAAAGGAGCAACATAGGTTAAAGCAAATTGAAAACGAATATAAAATAATATCTAAAGGTAGGTATGCAACTGAAGACGAAGTAGACGAAGCAAATGTTAAGATGCAAGCTTTAATGATGGAGAGAGACGAGATAGTTGCTCTGTTTGATGGTGATAAAGCTAAGTACGATAAGCTTAGAGGTATATTTGACAAGCACGAGGGTATGTATCAAGACGTGCTCAAAGATGGTAAAGGACTAATAAGTAATGACAAAGAGCTAGCAGCATACTTAAATGTCGTGTCTAGAAGACATGGTGGTGTCGAACAAATGAGATCTGCATTGAGAATCGGTGCAAACTCTTTAGTTGGTGGTATGGTTGATGCTGCTGACGCTATAGTCTTTGCTCCTTTAAGATGGGCTGAAGAAAAATACAGTAACGGTGATTTGCCAGAAGGTTTTCAACCAGTAGTACAGATGGCAAAGAAATACGAAAAGCTACAAGATACTTATGGTATGGGTGCTATTGCTGATCACTTATCTAATGTTAATAAAAAATTACAAGCAGGAACTCAAGAACCACCTAAACTAGGAGATATAAATTTTACTTCATTAGAAGGTCTAGAGAACCTTGGTTCTTGGATGGGTAACACAACTATGACACAGCTACCAAATGCTGCGTTAATGTACATGACTGGAGGTGCTTCTTTATATTTAATGAGTGCTAGCGCTATGGGTAACACCATGCGAAGTATGGACGAGGAAATGGACATGTATGCTAATCTTCCAGAGAATCATCCGATGAAAGATTTTAAATATAGTTTTGCTAATCAATACTCAACAGCTATAATAAGTGGTGCTGCTGAGGGTTTATCTGAAAAAGTTTCTCTTGGTTTTGTAGATGAGTTTTTTGGCAAACTTAAAAGTGGTGATGCTATTAAAGATGGTTTTATGAACTATCTTAAAAAAGAATACTTTGCAATACCTGGTCTTGGTAAAAATATTTACCAGTCAGCTATGGAAGGTGGAACTGAAGCTCTATCTCAAATAACTGGAAACTTAGCCATGAGATATATATCTGGTAATCCAGAGCATAAAAACATGAACATATGGGAAGGAGTTCCAGAGTCTTTTGCTTCTGGTTCGTATATGCAAGGTGTAGTATTTAAAGCTCCAATATTAGCACAGTCAATGTTAGGTCCTTTTCAATCAGAAGCTTCTGTAGATAATCTTCAAGCTAATGCTAAGGAAATAATGGATCTGGAAAAAAGTCTTAATGATCCAAACTTAACACCTAAAGCTAGAGAAGCTATAGAAGCAAGGTTGAGAGAAAAAGTACAAAACTCTACTACTATATTAAAAAATGATATAGACAACATAGATCAAATGTCTGAACCTGAAAAGGCAAGGCTTATAGAAATAGCAACTCAAAATGCTAAGCTTGAAAATCAATTAGAAGCTATAAAGCAAGACGAATCTTTACCAGATGAAACTAGAGAAAAAATGATCACACAGATCACTGGTGATATATCTAGAATGAAAAACGAACGTAACCTAATTGTTGCACCTTATAATAAAGCTAGAAATCAAAAGATACTAGACAAATCTATACAAAGAATTAGAAATAAAGCTAGAAGAACTTTTGGTAAAGGTAACTTAGATATTGAAGATGTTGGTAGAGATAAAGCGGCAGAGCTGTTTGAAATATTTAGAAACCAACAAATAGCTAGATTAGATAATCAGCTAGACGGAATTAGAACTGAGTTTAGAAGAGGTAATATAACAGAACAACAGTATTCGCAACAAGTTGCTGAGGTAGAGTCTAAGATGTCAGAAATGCAAAATGCTAACGAGCAAGATGCTAAGTATGCTAATGGTTTTATACTAGAAAACCAAGGCGAAGGTCCTGATCAAATAGTTATAAACAGAGATACATCTTTAGAAAAAGGAGCTGTAAATGTTGCTGCACATGAGTTTCTTCATAAAGTTTTACAAAACACAGTTAGAGACAATCCGCAGGTAGCAAAGTTACTAGGTCAGTCTTTAATGGGTGAGTTAGCAAAAATAGATTTAGAAGGTCTGCAAAAATCAGCTTACAGAACTAGATTAGAAAACTATAGAGATCAACCTGCAGAAGCACAAGCTGAAGAAGTTTTAACTACGTTTGCAGATGCTGTTAAACGTGGAGATTTAAAAATGGACACAAACAAAGTTGGTGACACTGTAAGAAGATCGTTACAAGCTTTAGGTATGGACGTTAAGTTTAAAAACGCTAGAGATGTATATAATTTTATAGGAGATTATCAAGCTTATGCAGAATCAGATATGCCAAACTATGGTATAGAAAGAGCTGGTAAAAAAGGTATAGCTATTGAAGGTAAGTTAAAAGCTGAACTTGAAGATTTACAAGCTGAGGTGGTTAAAGCTGAGAAACAAGCTGAAGTCTTAAAAAAATCTATAGATGGCAGTTTTGAAAATAGTATTCAAGACATGATAGAAAATCCTATATATCCAGACCCTGATGCCAATGCGTTTATGATAGCTGAGATGTATAACCCTTTAGATACAGACGGTAGAGTTTTACCTGGTGAAAGACTAACAATAGGAGCTAGAAGTATACTCAATAAATTAAAAAAATTCCAAGATTTACCTCAGTTTGACAATAAAAGAAAAGCTATAATAGATGATATATTAAACGATCCCGCTACTAATAGAAGTATAAGATCTATTATTAAGACTTACGTTGTTGATAATACTGATGGGCCAAACGGTGAAAGAGTACCTTTGAGTGGTTACATCGGATCTGTACTTGCGAAAAGAGGTGTATCTGAAGCTGTAAACAAACATATAAAAAGTGGTGAAGGTTTTAACAGTGGCGAGGGTGTTATAGATAATATAGGTGTAGAAGATTCTCAGTTTCAAGAAGAGGATAGGTTGACAATGTTAGATTCAGTTGATGATGATGGAAATCCTATAATCAGTGTTGAAAGCCAACAAACCGTGTTAGAAGCTATGATGCCTATCATAGGTGTAAAGCTGCCAGCTATTGATGCTGCTAAAAGTAAAAACAAATCTGTATCTCCATTAATATCTCAATTGAAAAAAGAGTTTGGTGTTAAAAACGGACCTATACATAAAGCAATATTACAAATGATAGGTAAAACTCCAATTGAAATACAAGAGTTTTTGAACAACCCAAAAAATAAAGAAGTTTTATTATCTGTTTTACCAACATCTTGGTTGGCTAAAAATATTCCAAACGCAGTAGAAAAATTAGTTATACAAGAAGACGGTAGTAAAGTGTGGACAACAGATCACGTTGGTAGAACTAAAGGAACGCAACCTGGTCAAATAGATTTTTGGAGATCTACAGAAGAAGGTCCTTACATGGGCATGACTGATGGTAAGCAAAAAATTAGACGTAATGCTAATGCTATTGAAGATGTAGATTTTAACGAAGTATTTTTACCTGGTCCAACAGTTACTGATATTAAACGTGGTAACAAAACTCAAGGTAAATTAGGTTTAGACGCTATGGCTATGGCTTTAGGTCAAGAGTTAGGTATGGAAATGTTTGATAAAGATTTAGAAAACGATGGTCCACTAACTAAGCTGTTTGAAGGAAGACAAGATTTATTTGATAGAATATTAGCTGAAAACTATAAGTCAGAGATCATAGCACAAATGGAAAGAGGTACTGTTAAAATGAGTATCGATAGTGAAACTCCAAACGGAAACGGGAACGTGGAAGATAGAGTTGTTGAGCTTTATAGTCAATTTATAAATCAATACGACAAGGGCTTAAGTAGAGAATCGAACTTAATGAACACGGTTAGCATGTTAGATCCTCAAGCTTTACAATTCATGCTAGACAGTGGTTTATTTGCTTTTTTAAGCAATATATCAGAACAGATGTTTGTTAAACCACTTAAGAATTTTATGCAAGAGTTTAATATGACAGACATGCTTAATAGTTATGAGAATGACACGGTTGAGCAAGCTAGAAAAAAATTCGCAAAAACGTCTTTGGCATACATAGATAAATTACCACCAAGTTTAGTGAAAGCTTTAGGTAAAAAGTTCTTTGGCTTGACTGGTGACAAAACAAGAGGAGGCTTAGGTTCTATTAAGCAATTTAACAAAGATGGTACTACTACTAAAAACTATACTCCAGAAGCTGCAGAAGTAAACGCTGCTTGGGAAGCTAAAGTTAAACAAAAAGATAACACTGAGTACGATTTTAATGTTGAAGATGTTCATATATATGAGACAGACAATGGTATAATAAAAGATATAAACGATAATATACTATCACAACACAAACCTGGTGAACAAGGTAGAGTAGATAAAATAAACCAAATAGATAAAAAGCATGGTGATGCTATTAGAGCTGCTAATATTGCTAACCCTAAAGCTATGGCTTTTGTTATAGCTACAGGTTTAGAGATCGCATCTGAGACAAAAGATGCTAAGCAAAGTGATGATATTATCATGGGTGTTATAAAACTATTACAAGGAGCAACTAGCAATGTTGGTGGTACAAGAGGCCTTATAACTTATGATGCTTTAGAGGTTCATGGAGAATCTATGGCTACATTTAAAAAGAAAAATAAAAAAGGCGAAACAGTTTATACTAACAAAGCTACAAGAGCTCAAATAGAAAATGGAGAGGTTGAACTAAACACAGAACACCCGTATTACAAAGAAGCTATAAAACAATATCCTAATGATGCTGTTAAGGCTGCTGACAAAATGAAGCAGAAGTTAGAACACCAAGACGTATCTGCAAATGTGAATAGAGAAAATGCTAAAAGCTTACTAACCCACTATGATTTAGCAAAAAATGATACTTACAAAGAGTTTTTACCATATATAAAAGAGGCGTTAAAAAACCAAGTTTTATATAACACTTATCAATTCGCTGGTGTTTCGAATCCTAAGATAAATTCTGACATTCAAGACAATGTTTTAACAACTACTAGTGTAGATGGTTTTGGTAGACTGCTATTAGCTTCTTTAGCGAAAGGTGTTTCATTCATGGTACCAACAAACACTTTCTCTACTAATGGTCTAGGAGATTTAATATCAGCAAGAATAAATGAGTCTATAAAAATAACTCAACCGACACCTATAAAACAAATTTTAGAAAACAAAGTTAGAGATAAAGCTGTTACAACTGGAAGATCAATGATGAGTATAGATTCTAAGGGTATAACTATTTTAGATTTTGACGATACTCTAGCTACTAGCAACTCATTAGTTAGATACACGACGCCAGACGGAGATACAGGTACATTAAATGCAGAACAGTATGCAAGCACTTACCAAGACTTGCAAGATCAAGGTTATGTGTTTGACTTCACAGAGTTTAACAAAGTTGTTGGTGGTAAGATAGCACCATTGTTTCAAAAAGCTTTAAAGCTACAAGGTAAGTTTGGTCCTGACAATATGTTTGTATTAACAGCTAGACCACCAGCTGCTCAAAAAGCTATATTTGATTTCTTACAAGCAAACGGCTTAAACATACCTGTAGAAAATATAACTGGATTAGGTAACTCCACATCGGAAGCTAAAGCGCTTTGGGTTGCTAGTAAAGTTGGTGAAGGCTATAATGACTTTTATTTTGCAGATGATGCTTTGCAGAACGTACAAGCTGTAGATAACGTTTTAGAACAATTTGATGTTAAAAGAAAAGTACAACAAGCTAAAGTGCGTTTTAGTAAAGATGCTGACACTATATTTAACGATATACTAGAACAATCCTCCGGTATTAAGTCTGAAAAAGAATTTTCAAGAGCTAAAGCAAAACAAAGAGGTAAAGGAAAAGGTGTTTGGCAGCTTTTTATACCAGCTTCAGCTGAAGACTTTAAAGGTTTACTATATAAATTATTATCTAAAGGTAAACTTGGTGAGCAACAAATGGCTTGGTTACAAGAAAATTTAATAGATCCTTTTGCTAGAGGAATAAGAGAATTAGATGGGTACACTAGAAGACTAACTAATGAGTACCAAACTTTATTAAAAGCAAACCCAGCTATTAGAAAGGCTTTAGGTAACACTCTTGGAAACACAGAATTTACTTTAGACCAAGGTATAAGAGTTTATTTATGGAATAAAGCTGGTATTGATATACCTGGTTTATCTAAGACTGATTTAAAAGAAATAGTAAAAGCTATTGAGTCTAATCCTTTAGCTGTTAAATTTGCTAATGACTTAAATGCTATATCTAAGAAAGGTTATTCAACTCCTAGTGACTATTGGATGACAGAGTCAATAAAAGGTGATTTAACAGAAATGATAGATGATCTTAGAAAAAACTTTTTAGCAGAGTGGATAGAAAAGAAAAATATAATATTTTCTGAGAAAAACTTAAATAAGCTCGAAGCAATACATGGACCTAAGTATGTTGAAGCTCTTAGAGATATGCTCTACAGAATGGAGAACGGTACTAATAGAAGTTTTGGTAGTAACAGATTAGTAAACGGTTTTGCCAACTGGATAAACAACTCTGTTGGTGCTATAATGTTCTTTAACATGCGATCTGCAGTTCTGCAAACATTATCAACAGTTAACTTTATAAACTGGGAGGAAAACAATATAATGGCTGCTGCTAAAGCTTTTGCTAATCAAAAACAATATTGGGCTGATTTCTTAACACTATGGAACTCTGATATGTTAGTACAAAGACGAAGTGGTTTAAGAACTGGTGTTAGTCAACAAGAACTTTCTGCAGCTGTTAAAGGTGCTAAAAATCCTGTTAGAGCAGTGTTTCAATATCTACTAAAGTTAGGTTTCACACCTACACAAATTGCGGATAGTTTTGCTATTGCTTCTGGTGGTGCAACATACTACAGAAATAGAATTGAGATGTATAAAAAGCAGGGCTTAGATCAAAAGGAAGCTGAAGATTTAGCTTTTAATGATTTCCAAAATATTGCTGAAGAGACACAACAGTCTTCTAGACCTGATATGATTTCACAGCAACAAGCATCTGTTCTAGGTAGATTTATACTAGCATTTCAAAACACACCTATGCAGTATGCTAGGTTAACTAAGAAAGCTTTACTAGATTTAATTGCTGGTAGAGGTAGTGTTAAAGCTAATATATCAAAAATAATATATTACGGTGCTGTACAAAACTTAATATTCTCTGCATTGCAAAAAGCGTTGTTTGCATTTATGTTTGATGACGATGATGAAGAAGACAAGAAGAAACAAAGAAAAAAGGAAACTAGTCTTCTTAATAGTATGTTAGATTCTTTTTTAAGAGGTACTGGTATTGGTGGAGCTATAGTAGCAACAACAAAAAATATGATAATTAAGTTTTTAGAAGAAGAAAAGAAAAACTTTAACGGTGATGATGCTAAGGTTTTAATTGAAATGCTTAACCTATCTCCTACTGTTGGATCTAAAATTAGAAAAATGCATACCGCTTTAAAAACATGGAAGTTTAAAAAAGATGTTATAAGAGATATGGATGTTTTTGATATTGACAATCCAATATGGCAAGCTATAGGTAACGTTGTTTCTTCTACAACAAACGTACCTATGGATAGAGCTGTTCAAAAAATGATAAATTTAAACCAAGCTTTAGATTCTCAAAACGAAACATGGCAAAGAATAGCTTTAATATTAGGTTGGAATACTTGGGACTTAGATGTTAAGCAAAAAGATGTTGAAGATTCTAAAGAAAGAGTTAGGTTGCGCAAGCAGATGGAAAAACAAAACAAATTAAAAAAGAAAAAAGAAGAACAAAGAAAAATTAAAGAAAAAGAAAGAAAAGAAAAAGAAGCTAGATCTGTTCAATGTTCTGCTAAAATTAGAAAAGGTAAAGGGCCTAGATGTAAAAACCTAACTGAAAATAAATCTGGTAAATGCTACGCTCATCAGTAAATTACAACAAAAACAAGTGACCTTAAATATATGAAGAAATTACTAATAGTATCGTTAATTATTCTTACTTCTTGCGCCGCACCGAAAAAATGTTGTGGTCAAGTAGATTTTAAAAAGTATTTTAAATTTGCAACTTTTTATGGGGCTGCAAGTGGAGGTACTTCTATATCTGATGTAGAGACTTTTTCTGTAACAAACGGCTTAGAAACAGCAACAATAAAAACGCCTTTCGATTACAATGTAGCATTTGGTGTACGTAAGATCGCTAGGTTTGGTTACGAAAACAAAGCTCAAACATTTTACGATGGAACTGAAACATCTTGGTCTGACGGCGCTAATGTAGGTAAAGTACGTGGTTTAGAATTTTTATTTGAAGTAGATTATGCTAGACAACAAGGTAACGAGTACTTAGATCAACATCATTTTATAAGATATGTAGGTGATGATGGTTGTGGTAAACGTTTTTGTATGAATCATTTTATACTTAAAGGTGAATACTTAGAAGATGGTTTTGCTGATATTAAATATTTTGAAACATCGGAGAGATATAGATATAAAGTAAACAATAAATTATCTTTTAATGTTGGCGCAGCACAAAGATTAGCAGAGCCATATGGTTACGATCCACTAGAAGAGTGGAGACTAGGTAACGGAGATATACACTATACTTACTTAGCGTTACAAGAAGGTTACAACGTTAACGTTCAAGAATCTGAATATATGGATCCTGACGGTGATATTGTAGCTACATCAGTTGAGGTTTGGGAAGAGGTAGTTATACCAGACGTGTTAGCTGATTATACTACTAGAAAAAGAAATGAATTAGATTTAATGATACAACATTCTATTGTTATGGGTTTTGATTACTATCATTATACAAAATCATTTTGGGTGCATGCTTGGGGTAATATAATGCCTTACCATTTAGATGAAGGTAAAGATTACTCTTATCACGAGTATGAGGGTAAACAATGGCTTGATTATTCTGGTGGTATGATATTTGGAACTAAACTTACAAAAAGAATAGGAGTTTTTACAGAAGGTAAATATAATAAGTACTGGAATAGAGAATGGTACGATTTTAAATTAGGAATAAATTACATAATAAGATAATGGCAAAAGAATTAAACGAAGACACGGGTTTTAATGTTAGTGTAAAAACAATGATAGCTGTTGGCTTTGCCATGGCAACTATTATAGGTATGTGGTTTGCTTTACAAGCAGATATAGCTGAGGCAAAAGAACTACCTAAACCAGATATTACTCGCATGGAGTTTAACATGAAAGATATTAACGTTAGACAATCAATTTCTAACACAGAAAAAGCTGTCGATGAACTTAAGATAGATATTAGACGTATAGAGGATAAGATAGATAAATTAAGATAAAATTAAATGAAAAAACTAGACACATCATGGAAGTTATTTAGCGCATACGTGTTAATGATCTTCTTAATGTTACTTACAAATACTGTATTTAGCCAAGTAGTTGTAACACATTTCAATGCCGAGTGGAACGATCCTAATAAAGTTAGCTACATCGGTAAATTAACTGACTGTGACATAGTTTATGTTGACATAGCTAAGTCGCCAAAGTTGCAAGAGAAACACCAAATCGTTATAGTTCCTACTGTTGTTATATTTAAAGACGGTGAAGAGGTAAAACGATTCCAAGCTGATATATCTTTTAGTATGGTAGCAACTAGAAAAGACATGCAAGCTGCAATAGACGAATTATTAATGAGTGATTTTTAAAATAAAACAATATGGCATTTAAGATGAAAGGATCCGCTTTGTACGGATCACCAATGAAAAAATATGGACACAAAAGTCCAGCAAAAATGGAAGATTTATCTGGTGACGGTAAGGTTACTAGAAAAGATGTGTTGATTGGTAGAGGAGTGTTGCCTTCACCAACAAAAATGAAATCAAGCCCTATGCTTAAAAAAGACTGTAACTGTTGGGACGGTTATAAAAGAGTAGCTGGAACTAAACCTTGTGCAAAGGGTAGTTGCACAAAAGCATAATGGCCTTTAAAATGAGAGGGTCATCTTTGTATGGTTCTCCAATGAAAAGAAAGTCTTGCTCTCCTGCTAAACACGGGACAACAATGGACTTTTCGTATGGTAGAAATGGACACCATCCAGACAAAATGGAAGGTAAACATGAAGACTGGCATACAGACAAGATAGAGCGTGAGAAGAAGCTGCAAAAGAAAAAACCATCTCCTATGAAGGAAGATGTAAGAAAAACTATTGGTCCTGGTAAAAACTTTAACAAAGCAAAATCAACAGGTACTGGTGCGGCTGCTGGTGGAGGCATGACACAGAAAGGTGTCAATTCTTACAAGGCTAAAAACCCTGGTAGTAAATTAAAAACCGCGGTAACTACACCACCTTCACAATTAAAAAAAGGAAGTAAAGACGCTGGTAGAAGAAAATCATTTTGTGCTAGATCAGCAAGTTGGGACGGACCAAGAGGTAAAGCTGCTAGACGTAGGTGGAACTGTTAACACAAATTAAATTATGAAAAAATTATTAATAATATTTTTACTGCCACTAAGTTTAATAGCTCAAGATTCATGGGTTAGATTTCAAGTTCAATTTGACTTCTATGCACCTACAGAGTCTAACTTCTTTATGATTTCAGACGCTTCTGGTGATACTTCTATGTTTTACCAACCTACAACTCAATATGAATATTTAGACACGATTATAGGAGTTTTTAGTGGAGACTATACCGTATCATTAAATGACTCTTATGGTGATGGTTGGACATCTACAAACCCTGCTAGCTTTCGTATGGGAAATACTTGTCAAGGACCTATATTACACTGGGATCCAGTTATAGGTTCTTTCTTTCAAAGAGACAGTACAGTTACAATACTACCTTGTCCACCTCCAGGTCCACCACCTTCCTGTGTACAAACTGTAGTGTTAATAAATTTAGATCAATACCCAGAAGAAACTTCATGGGATATACAAGACTCACTGGGCAATGTGCTTCTATCAGGAGGTACATACCCTAATGTTCCCGACTACCAACCACAAGTAATAATTAACTGCCTACCTGTAGGTGAGTTAACATTTACTATTTATGATGTGTACGGAGATGGATTGGAAGGTAGTCTATGGGGAGGACAAGATGGTTCGTATTACGTAATACAATGCGGCGATACTTTAGTATATGGAGATGATCCTAGCTTTGGGCAAGACTCCGCTCACGTATTTATATCTGATACTTGCACACCACCTCCCCCAGTTCTAGGCTGTATGGACGATGACTATGTAGAGTATGATCCATTAGCAACTTTAAGTGATAGTAGCTGTGCTACTTTAAAAATATACGGTTGTACAGATGATACAATGTTCAACTATAATCCTCTTGCAAATACAATGGAGAACATCGACCAATGTTCTTACGATCTAATACTGCATGACCTCGTAGGAAATGGTTGGGTTGGAACTAGACTAGAGATATACCAAGATGATGATACATCTATTTTTGTTATGACTAGTGGTTTTAATCAAGCTTTTACTTTAGA
>Ga0181417_1000064_pt1 | contig 31391 bp, 34 predicted proteins | sample 40SPOviralmetaG_FD_130142 | JGI IMG/M metagenome (GOLD analysis project Ga0181417, IMG submission 130142) | Marine viral communities from the oligotrophic San Pedro Time Series (SPOT) site, San Pedro Channel, CA, USA - 40 SPOT_SRF_2013-02-13 | ecosystem: Environmental > Aquatic > Marine > Strait...
AAATAAATAAAATAATAAAATGGCAGTATTAGACCCAAACGAAATATTTTTCACAGCTTTTGAGCCAAAACAAAAGAATAGATTTATTCTTTATGTAGATGGAATCCCATCTTACCAGATTAAAGGTATGGGAGCTGTAACAATCTCACAAGGCACAGTAGCTTTAAATCATATCAACGTTCAAAGATTTGTAAAAGGTAAATCTACTTGGAACCCAATTTCAATGACGTTATTTGATCCAATTACACCATCAGGTGCTCAAGCAGTAATGGAGTGGGTTAGATTACATCACGAATCAGTAACAGGTAGAGATGGATATAGTGATTTCTATAAAAAAGATCTAACATTAAATGTACTAGGACCTGTAGGTGATATCGTATCTGAATGGATTATAAAAGGTGCAATCATTACTTCAGCAGATTTCGGAGATTTCAATTGGGACACTGAAAATGCCGCTCAAGAAATTAGCTTAGAAGTACAACCAGATTACTGTATATTAAATTTCTAAGAAATTTTACGCATATTTTGAAAAATAGCTTGGCTTCGGTCAAGCTTTTTTTTATATTGATATGTATAACTAGAAACACGTTACGAACTAAATAAAGATTATATGAGTGATTTTAAATTCCCCACGGAAGAAGTAGATTTACCCTCTAAAGGATTAATTTATTCAAAAGAAAACCCACTATCAAGCGGTAAAGTAGAAATGAAATATATGACTGCTAAAGAAGAAGATATTCTTTCTAACCAAGCTTATATTCAAAAAGGTGTAGTATTAGATAAATTATTAAAATCATTAATTGTTGATGATAAAATTAATATTGATGATTTAATTATAGGAGATAAAAATGCATTATTGATTGCATCTAGAGTATTAGGTTACGGTAAAGATTATAAAGTAACAGTAGATGAATCAGAACATACTATTGATGTATCTACTTTAGAAAATAGAAAATTCGATGAATCTAAATATGAAGCAGGTAAAAATGAATTTTCATTTACATTACCAACCTCAGGAACAATTATTACATACCAATTAGTAACTGGAAAACTTGAAAAAGCAATTGAAAGAGAAATTGCTGGACTAAAGAAAATAAGTAAAGATTCTGCAGCCACTTTAAGTACAAGATATAAACATATGATATTATCAGTTGATGGTAATGAGGAAAAGAAATATATCAGAGAATGGGTTGATAAAGCATTTTTAGCACGAGATTCTAGAGCCTTCAGAGAACACATTAAAAATAGTCAACCAGATGTTGATTTGTCCTATATTTTGGACAATGGGAAGGAGGTAGTTGTACCCATTGGGTTGAACTTTTTTTGGCCTGACGCTTAAGACCGCACCCCTAGCAAGGAAGAATTTATTTAAAGTGATCCATGATATAGTATTTCATGGTAATGGTGGATTTGATTATCACACTGTTTATAATATGCCTATCTGGCTACGAAAATTTACATTTAAAGAAATCCAGGACCATTTTGACGCTCAGAATGCTGAAATGAAAAAATTAGATAAAAAGAAAGGGGAAAAAAATATGGTAAATGCAGATGGTAAAATAAATGTACCTGACTTCAAACAAGCAAGTGCTCCATATAAAGGTAAAACAAGTTATAAGTAATAATATTTATAATAAAACCTATTAATGGCGGCCGATCCTAAAAAAATTCAAGAACAATTAAAGCAAATCCAGTCTTTATATGATAGACTTGGAAAAATCAACCCTTATGCAGGAATGGATGCTGGGGAAATTTCTAAGTCTGTAAATGAAGTTAAAAAGTTAGAAAATGCTTTAATGGGGGTTCAATCTCAAGTAGAGAATATGAGCCAGTCTTTCTCTGATTTAAGTGCCCAATTAGAAGCAACCATAAATGAAATATCAAAAGGACCTACTGCAACACAAAAATTTGCTAAAGGTTTTAAAGGGGTACTTGCTGAAGTAAAAAAATTAAAATATGAAGAAGAAGGCCTTGATAGTTTAAATCTAAGACAGCTTCAAAACCTTAAAAAAAGAGCTCTTAAAAGAACAGCAGATGCTAAAGAGGCAGCGATCCAATTGCTTCAAGAATCTGGTCTTCAAGGTATGATCAATGAAAAAATTGATAAAAGAACAAAAGCATATAAAGACCTTACTGACGCTCAAAAATCAGCACTTGGATTCTTACAAAAAGAAGACAAAACTGTTGAGTCTATAAACAATAAGATTAATAATAGAATAAAGAAAGAGAAAGAGTTATTAGAAAGAATGGGCGGCACAGGTGCTGCGTTAAAGGGGATAGAAGGGCTTCTACAAAAAATAGGTTTAGGTGATTTATCGAATGCCATGGGCTTCGATCAAATTAATGCGGATTTAAGAGAATTTGCTGAAACTGGAGCAAGCAGTCAAGAAATATTTCAAAAAGGAATTGAATTATCTGGTGAAGCTATCGAAACAGCCCTCAAAGATCCACTAGTTCAAGTAGCTATAGCAGCAAAAGCCTTTGCTACTGGGTTTAAAATGTCAATTGGGGCAGTAATAAAAGGCATAAAACAACTAGAAGAAGATACAGGAAAACTAGCTAAAAATCTAAATGTAGGTGCTCAAGAAGCTAGACAAATGTCAGAAGACTTTGCAGCAGCAGCTATCGGAAGTGATAGATTATTTGTTTCTAGTGAAGGGTTAGCACAAAGTACTGTAGATATAAATGATGCTTTAGGTACAACTGTTAGATTTAATGCCGAAAACTTAGCTACATTTACAAAGTTAAGAGAAACAGCAGGTCTAACTAGTGAAGAAATGATGGGGATACAAAAATTATCCCTTGCAACAGGACAATCTTTTGATGATATTGCAGATTCAACATTAAAACAAGTAGCAGCCCTAAATGAATCAACAGGAATACAGATAAATTCTAAAAAGGTTATGGCTGAGATTGCAAATACATCTGAAGCCACACAATTATCTTTAGGAAAAAGTGGTCCTGCATTAGCAGCAGCAATTACTACTGCAAAAGGTTTAGGTATGGAATTATCTAAAGTAGAGGATATTGCAGGAAGTATTTTAAATTTCGAACAATCAATACAAGATGAATTAGCAGCTGAATTACTGTTAGGTAAAAATATTAATTTAGAAAAAGCAAGACAAGCAGCATTAAATAATGACCTTGAAACAGTAGCAACAGAAATAGCTAAACAAGCAGGATCAGCAGCTGAGTTTGCAGAAATGAATAGAATTCAACAAGATGCATTAGCTAAAGCTGTTGGTATGTCTAGAGATGAGTTAGGTAAAACTTTATTTATACAAGAACAATTAAAAGGAGCTAGTGGTATTGATAAAGAGAATAGAGCTAAAATGCTAGAATCTCTAACAGATCAATATGGTTTAGAAAAAGCCCAACAAATGTTAAAAGAAAAAGGGTTAAAAAACTTATTAAACCAAGCTAGTGAAACAGAAAAAATACAAGCATCATTTGATAAAATAAATGAATTTGTTAAAAAGATAGGAGCTGCATTTGCTCCTGTTGTAGAAATGATGGGTAGTGTAGCATCCGCCCTTGCACAATCAGAAGTTGCTATGGCAGCTTTAGTAGGTATTCTTGGTGCTGTTGGAGTAGCATTAACAGTAGTAGCAGGTAAAGCATTATTAAATTTTGCAATTTCTGTTGGTCAGATGTTTGCAAAAGTAGTTGGTGGAATGTCAGCTTTAGGACCTCCAGGTGTTATAGCAGGTTTAGCATTAGGGGGAGTAGCAGTTGCTGGTGCCATAGGTGCTTATCAGTCATTAAAAGCAGATGATATGGCAATGGCTCCTTCATCACCTGGTTATGGTGATAGAATATTATCAACACCTAAAGGTTCAATTTCATTAAATAATGAAGATACTGTAGTAGCAGGAACTAACTTAGGAGGAGGTAATGGTAAAGCAATGGCAGCAATGGCTAATTCTTTAAAAACAATAGCACAATCATCAGCTGAAACGGCTAAAGGTCTTAAACGACAAAAACCAGTACCTTTATATCAAATAACGAGAGGTTAAAAAATCAATATTTATAATAAATTAATTAACATAAACTAAAAATCATGGGTCTATTAGATAAATTAACATCAGGTAAAACTCAATTATCAGGCTTGAATGGTCAAACACCAAGTGTTCCTAATTTTCAACAGTCTACTTTACATAAGGATTATTCTATAGTAGGAAAACCTAATGCACAAGAAGTAAAACCAGAAAACGGAGTACTACCTTTACCATCAACTTTGGAAAGAGCAGTATCACCACAAGACAAATATTTGAATAATTTGCCAAAATAAAACAGTATGCCATTAGTCAATTTGACAACAAACCTTAAATCTTTAAGGTATGGCAAGGATACAGTAGGTGGTGGTAATAGTAATCAACCTTATGTAACTAGGTCAATTCCTAAAGATATTGACGATGTAGGAAGAACAGGGGGACCTGACTTTCTATTACGTGGGGGAACTTTATTACCTAGAAGAATAGGTAATGATGTATCTAGATTGGCACAAATGTTTTTTGATTTTAAATCACCAGCAGGTCCATTATTTATAGCAAAACAAAATGTATTATCATTAACTAACGTTAATGGTGAAGCAGGATTTGCAGAACCTGCAAAACTAGTAATGAATCAAGGAGTTTATACTCCTTTAGAAGCAATTATACAAGCAGGAACTAATGCAATTGGAATGCACGTTCCAAAACAAGGTTACAATCCATTTGATAACTTAAACCCAGATGGTCCAAGAAATTTTGGATTTAGTTCAAATCGAAATCAACCATTAGCATTTCCAACTTATTTACGTACTATTATGCCTGATGGTGTAATAAGAAGTAGATTAGAAAATTTACAATTAACAAAAATTGATAATATAGCAGCTCCAAGTGAGCAAAATTTACTAACATACTCAGGAGGACCAGGAGCAATATTAGGTGTTGGTAAAACAAGAATTCCAATTACTAGTAGAACAACATTTCAACCAACAGATGTAAATTTTTATGGTAGTGGTACAAGCAACAGTATAGGTAAATCAGTATTATCCTATAATCAATTATTTAATGTATCAAGTGATCCTTTAAATGCTGTTACATCAGTTGTTAATACAATTTCTGGATTATTTGGTATCCCCTCACTTCCTTTAATTCCAGGTAATTCAACTCCAAGAATACCAAACAGTCAAGGAGGTACTAATTTAACTAACCCTAATTTCCAACAAACATTAGGTCCAAGTCAAACAAGACCTTCAACTATAGCTTGGGAATTTGATAAACAATTTGAACAAAGAGTTAACTTAGGTAATCCTGGTAAAAGAGGAAATTTATCAAGTTATACTATAGGTAAAAGAGACATTAATACTTCAATATCTGGATCAATATCTAATAATTCAGGATATAAAAATGCTGTAGATAAAATTAATGCCTTTCCATTATATAAGTCGACTTCAGTAACATCTGACAATGATAAAAATGATTTTGTTAAATTTAGAATTGGTGTTATAGATAATAATAATCCTAGTGAAAAAACTTATATCCATTTTAGAGCCATAATTAATTCTTTAAGTGATTCATACCAATCAGAATGGGGAGGTCAAAGATTTATGGGAAGATCTGAAGAGTTTTACAAATATAAGGGGTTTGGCCGAACAGTTTCATTAGATTGGACCGTAGCAGCACAATCAAAACAAGAACTAATACCAATGTATCAAAAATTAAATTATTTAGCTTCAGTTTGTGCTGGTGATTATTCAGATGTTGGGTATATGAGAGGAAATTTAATAACATTATCTGTAGGTGGTTGGTTCCAAGAACAAGTTGGATTTATGAGTGGTATAACATTAGATGTACCACAAGAAGCCCCATGGGAAATTGGAATAACAGACGCAGGGAATGTAACATCAATAGGAGCAGGAGATAGAACACGAGAAATAAACTCAGATCCTAGTGTACAAGAAATGCCTATGATAGTTAATGTATCAGGATTCCAATTTACTCCAATTCATGACTTTGTTCCTAGATTACAAAGAAATTCATTTAATGGAGGTAAAGTAGAAGGTGGTGGTAATTTCATTTCAAGATATGGACAAGAAAGGTTCATTAACTTGAAAGGTGGATTAGGATCTAACTATGATGGAGGACCAGGCAATACAGAAGTTTCAAATGGGTCTTTAAATTATATGCCACCTAAATCTGGAGAATAATGGGAAGATATACAAGAAGAAAAATAGTTAGAAAAATTAATCCTAAACAACAGTTAGGAGTTAAAAATTATTTAGGTACAAGATATCCAAGAATCCCTTTATCTGTAAATGACACTTATGTATATGCAGAACAGGGAGATCGTTTTGATACCTTAGCTTTAGAATATTATGGTAATTCTGATCATTGGTGGGTTATATCAATTGCAAATGAAAATTTAAAACAAGATTCATATTACTTACCTTTAAATCAACAGATTAGAATTCCAACAAACATTGAAGCTATTATAAAATTATATAATGCAATAAATGGAGTTATTTAATCATGGGGAACATTGTAGGAGAACAATTTGAAAATTATGTCCTTAACCAAATAAGAGTAAGGCAAAATCTCTATGGAAGTGGGGTAGGGGAAGATTCTCTACGAAATCAAAACCAACTTCAATTACTCAATAATAAACAAGCTTGGTTAAAAATGGCATCATCAGTTGCTGTAGTAGGTAATTCTTCACCTTCAATATTTAATAAAACTTCAGGAGAATATGTAGACGCTAATATTAGTACTGGAGAGAAAAGATTAAGGGATATAGGTATTACAAATACAGATGAATTTGTAGGTAGTGGATTAGCTGAAAAAACAGTATTATTTAATACATTATCAACTTTAAATCCAACATCTTACGATGATGATGGAACTACGGTTGATATTGAAGGTAATTACAATTTTAGATCTGGGGTAAGTAAAACTAATTCTTTATGGAATAATTCAAATTCATACGGTTTAGGAGGTACAAATAAAGGTTTAGTACCTGCACCTGGATTAATTTCATTTACTATGGATTCCCAAAATAGAGGATCTATTAGAAAAGGTACAATAGAGTTAAAATGTTATAATAGGTTCCAGTTTGAGTTAATAGAATTAGTATACCTTAGATTAGGTTTTACTTTAATGATTGAATGGGGATGGGATAAGTATACTACAAATGGAAAAGATATAAATAATGTTGGTAATACAATTATTGAGGATAAATGGTTCCAAAATAATACTAACATGACTCAACTTGAAATGATTAATTCTATTAAGGCTTATCAAGAATTATATCATGGTAATTATGATGGTTTTTATGGTAGGGTAACTAACTTTAATTGGTCATATGATACTGATGGTACTTATGGTGTTAGTATAGATTTAATATCTGTAGGAGATGTAATTGAATCATTAACATTAGCTACAAAATCAACAGCATTATCAGTAAAAGAAATAAATGCCACTACAGGATCAAATGCTTTTGAAAATACAGGATTAACAGCTGATGATTCACCAATAGTATCAAACGCGGGTAGTACAGCTTTATCTCAAGATATGTTTACTGATATATTAGGACAAAAATGGGATGCTGAGCAATCCAATTTTACTAACCCATCATTATACTTTAATAATTTTGAGTCTTCTCAAAAAGCTAATGAAGCAGGTTCTTTAGATAAATATAATTACTATATGACTTTTGGGGAGTTAGTAAGAAAATTAGAAACATATTGTATCCCAAAATTATTAAATGATTTCGGAGAAGCATCAGAAATGATTTATTTTGATTCTAATACAGACACAAATTTATGTGTAGCTTTTCCAAATCAAATATCATTAGACCCTAGAGTTTGTCTTATAAGACCTCCACTTGCAATTAATTCTCAAGAACAAAGTTCAACAACTTGGTTATACAATAACGCTGGGTGGGCAAGATTAAAACCATTTGCACAAACACAAGATTTTGGAGATAAAACTGTTATATATGGGCAAATAATGAATATTTATCTTAATTATGATTTTATTTCAAAATTATTAGCAAAAGCAACTGATGAAACTGATAGAGGTAAACAAGTTTCTATATTTTCATTTTTAACAAATATATGTGATGGTATTAATGATGCTTTAGGTGGTATTAATAACTTAGAGGTAGCATTAAAAAATGATAATACTATTACCATAGTAGAACAAAATACTATACCAGGAATAGAAGCACTTTCTTTTAATAAAGGAAAAATGAATTCTATCCCTTCATTTAATGTTTATGGAGTAAAAAAAGATAGAGGAAGTTTTGTAACTGATTTTAATTTTGATACAAAAATTACACCCGAATTAGCAACTATGATTTCTGTTGGTGCAACAGCAGCGGGAGGGAATACTAAAGACTATGATGCAACTGCTTTTTCTAAATGGAATGTTGGGTTATATGATAGATACAATAAAGAATTTATAGATCCTGCTTTAGATGCTATAATGAAAGAACAATTAGCATTAGCAGATCAAGCTAATGAATTAGGAATAACGAGTTTTAGAGATATTACATCAATACAAGCAACACAATTATATAATGCTTGGACAGGAGGTGAAGAAGATAGAGGTCACGACGAAGTAGTACAAGATGCATTTAATGCTGTAGCAGATGGAGCATACACAGCAGTTGAAGGTTTAGGTCATGCCACAGATGCAGCAGCAGAATTTGCCGTAGATATTTACAACTCAGTTGGTAACTGGTTTAGGGATGATGATGAACAAGTATCTACTTTTGGAACAGACAATGTAGCAAATATAACTAATCCTGATTTATCAGAGAGAAGAGATGATAATTATTCTCAAAACAAAACTTTTAAAGCTTGTGGGGTTGAAAATAAAGGATATAGAATAGCTTTAGTTAACTCAGTTTACCCCTTTGTAGGTGAAGACACTAATGGTGGGTTAAACTGGGAAGAGTATGTTAATAAAGTAGCAGATTATTTACATGCTGAGAAGATGAAGAAAATTACAGGGCAAATGAGCCATGAAGAATTGGCAGCTAAATTTTCAAATAATTATATTTTTTATTTAACAAGACTATTAGGGGGTGATTTTGCAGCAGGAACTAATGATTCTGCTGGTGCAGTCGCAAGTAAAGATAAAATAGGTTATACGGCTAAAAATAAATACGCTTACTTTTTATATAACGACGCTATTATAAAAGAAGGAAAAGCTGCATTTAATGCTTATGTTACAACTATTAATAATACACTTTATCAAAAAACTGGAGCACCATCAGGAATGATAGGTTTTATTCCTATAGATATGAGTTTAACATTTGAAGGATTATCAGGTGTTAAAATATATAATCAAATTAATGTTGAACAAGGGTTTTTACCTAATCAATATCCTAAAACTTATAAATTTTTAGTTTCAAAGGTAAACCATGAAATATCAGAAAATTCATGGTCAACATCTATTGATACTGTCACTATCCCAAGAACATTCGTTTCAGGTAAATTTAATTTCTCAGAATTATCAGAAGCAGCAGAAACTTATGTTACAGGTGGAGGAAATGGAAAACCAGAATATTTAGGACCAACACCAAATGCTGATAGAGTTAGAGAATATATAAAACCAATACCACAGATAGAAGAAAAACTATCAGGCCAAGATGGTGGAGGAGGATATACAGTAGGTATAGATGCAGATGGTAATTTAAAAGGAGAATTAACTAGTGGAGGAGATATTTCATCTGCAGGTGCTGATATGACAATTGCTGTTTTACAAGCTATGAGAACAGAAGCTCCAAATATAAGAATTACAATAACAGCAGGTAATGATTTATATCACCATAATAAAGTTAAAAACTATACAAGTAGACATGAGATAGGTAACGCTATTGATTTTACCATTAATAACCCAACAGCTACTAATTTAGAATTAGTTAAAAAAGTATTAAATAGTTTCATTGTAGGTCCTAAAAATTGGTATTATTTAGATGAATATGGAGAACCAACAGCAGTAGCATCAGGTGCTCACTTCCATTTATCGTTACCAAGACCTGAAAGAGTTATAAAAGGATCGGATCCAAGAGTAAATGCAGAAATATTAGATGCTCAAGCACAGTTTAGAGCAGGAAAAATAACTAAATTACCATAATTATGCCATATTATCCTTCATCCCAAGTCAAAACCAATCTATACACTAATGGAAGTGAACTTTCTATTAATGGGGCTGACTATAAAGGATTTTATTACATAAATTCAAAAGGAGAATATTATAGTGGAGCTACGCCCCAAGCAAATGGTAGTAGACAACTTGAACCTAAAAATGGGGTTAATAATGAAAGTCCATTATATTTAGAAAATTTAGACCGAAAACCTGAAAGTGGTAGAATATCATCTTTTTATAATATAGATTATCCTTACTACGGTGCTACAGGAAGAAATTATAATACTACAAATAATGCCCCTATCAAACCAGTACAAGAAATTTGTATACCAACAGAAAGTGATTATGAATTAGGAGAGTACCAAAGATACTTTTTAAAGAAAAATAATGAAGTACAATATATAGAAGTAAAAGGAAAACAACAACAACTATATAAGGATAAAAGTGGTAAAGTACAATGGCAATTATATACTCCAATTACTATTAATTGGGTTTTAGAGGGTAAATTAGAAGATGTTTATAATACAAATAAAAATATTGTAAAATTATATGAAACCCAAAATAAAATAATGGGGTTTGTAAGTTATTTTAATAATCGATTTACTAAATTTCATATTGAAGAAACTCCATCAAGAAAACAATCAACCGCTTCTCCAAGAATAAGTGGTTACTAGCAAAATAATTCGTATATTCATGTCCTGAATATGGTTATATGTACTGGTTAGTAGAAGAAGAAGATCAAATAAAATTTTTAATTAATAGTGGTTACAAACAAGCATTTATTGAGGTAATCCCTTATAGTGACCACGTACACCCCACATTAAATAGCATTAGTTTAGTGTATATTAGACCGATTAATGCAAGTAAAGGCTATATGTTATGCGTTTCACATAGTGAAACATTGAATGCGTTAAATACGCGTATAGACGAATTGATAAATAAGTTTGATATTTTGTATTGTCGCGATAAAAAGGAGATGTTACATTATTTTCCAAACAAAGCTCTTTACGACATAAATGTGCCTCCTACTACGTATATACGACCATATACAAAAGCACATGAGGTATTAAATTATAAACATAAAGATAACCCAAGTATTAATACTTTTATTCCAGTTGTTAAACACTATGAAATGTGTGAGCAAATATACAATGATTTAAAAGATAATATTAACCATAAAAAAACAGACTATGACGAATTTTTTAACCATAGAGTATCCGTGGTGTTCAACGCCATCGAAAGGATGGGAATACAAATACATCCCGAACAATTCAAAAAACACTTTTATGATGAGAGTAGACCCAAAGTTTACACTCAATACAACCTTAAAACTACAACAACGAGACCATCAAACAAATTTAAAGGAGTAAACTATGCAGCACTTAATAAGGAAAATGGATGTAGAAAATCGTTTGTACCAAGCAATGATATTTTGTACGAAATTGATATTAGCGCTTATCATCCTAGTTTGTCTTGTCGTCTCATCGATTATAATTTTGCCACTGTGGATATTCACAGTCATTTACAACAACTCTATGGAGTAAGTTACGGTAAATCAAAGGAACTGACATTTAAGCAATTATACGGAGGAGTATTTGATCAATATAAACATATCGAATTTTTTAAGAAAATTGATATATACGTAAAAGAACTCTGGTATAAATTTCAAAGCGACGGAGAGATAACGTGTCCGGTTTCAAAATTTGTTTATAAAAAGGATACGTTAGAAAACATGAATCCGCAAAAGCTGTTTAATTATTTGTTACAAAACTTGGAGACGTCAATGAACGTTCGTATACTATGGGACGTACTTCGTTTATTAAGAGGTAAAAAAACAAAACTGGTATTATATACTTATGATTCGTTTTTGTTTGATTGGGATAAAGAGGAAAAAGAATTAATAGGAGACATAAAGAATGTTTTCAAAAAATATAAATTTAACATAAAAACAAAAGAAGGTTATGATTACGACTTTAAATAGACCCTTAAATACGTATAAGATGAATTATGATGTTGAAACATCATTAAATAATATAGGAGATTTGAATAACAAGCTGTTTTGTACATTTACCACGCTAGAGCACTTAGATGATCTAATCCAGAATATAACATCCCAATACGTAATTATTTATAATAAGATGTTTGTTTTAGAGATTGTCGGAAGTGATGAATATGTTGTTACATACAACGTAGACCAGGGTAATGTTCACTCTATTCCAGATAATACTATTCTAGTACATAGAAAAAAGGAGTCTAATACCTTATACACTATTAATGCTTTAAATGAATTAATTAAAAAGCTTAATAATGGTGTTGTTGATACTAAATTTAAAGTAGATTGGCAACATTATAGAAATTGTGTTTTACTTACCCAACACAATGAATTGAATCAATTAAATACAAAAATACACAAAATAATCGAAGTATAGTTTGGCTCCCCAAATTTGGCTTCGTATATTGGTGTTACATTTAAAACAGTTATAATTAAAAAAAGTTATTAAATTATGGATTTATCAATGCTTAAACAGAAGTTGGATACGCTCCAACAAAAAACACCTGCTGGTGGTGCCAAAAGAGATTATTCTCTTACATTTTGGAGACCTACAGTAGGAAAACAACAAATTAGAATTGTGCCTAGTGCATTTAATTCTAATAACCCATTTACAGAATTAAAATTCTATTATGGTATTACAAACAAGGTGATGTTATCACCTGAAACTTGGGGTGAAAAAGACCCGATTGCTTTATTCGCTAGTAAACTTAGAGAAGAATATAGCAAAGAAAATTATCTACTTGCTAAAAAGTTAGATGCAAAAACTAGAATTTTTGCTCCGGTTATTGTTAGAGGAGAGGAGGACAAAGGAGTTCGACTATGGCAATTCGGAAAGCTAATATATGAAGAATTACTTTCACTAGCTGTAGATGATGAAATTGGAGATTACACTGATATCGTTTCAGGTAGAGATCTTACAATTGAAACAGTAGGACCAGAATCAACAGGTACTCAGTATAATAAATCATCAGTGAGAGTTAGATTAAAAGAAACTCCATTAAGTGATGATGCTGAATTAGTTGATAAGTGGATTTCAGATCAACCAAACCCAACAAAAGAATTCAAACAATTTACTTTTGATGAAATGAAGTCAGCATTAGAAAAGTGGTTAGCGCCAGAAACTAATGATGATACAGATGGTGATGTTACACCTGCTGCAGTTGAAACACCAGCTAAGTCTAATTTTAGTTTAGATACTACAAAAGATAATGTTAAGAAAAATAAAGCAGATGCTTTTGATACATTATTTGATGATAAAAAGAGTAACGAACCAGATGATCTTCCTTTCTAAATATGGCAAGAAAAGTATCAAAGTCTCTCTCGGCAGCAGTGTCTGCCGAGATTAAGACAAAATTTGATTTAAATAAATTTAAAGCCACTAAAGGTTTAGATAAAAACGTCAAATTTAAGGAACAACAATGGATACCACTATCTCCTGCATTTCAGGAAATATCTGGAGTACCAGGTATTCCAATGGGACATATTTCATTACTTAGAGGACATTCTGATACAGGTAAAACAACTGCTCTACTTGAAGCAGCAGTATCAGCACAAAAAATGGGTGTATTACCTGTTTTTATAATTACTGAGATGAAATGGAATTGGGAACATGCCGCTCAAATGGGATTAGAAGTAAAACTAATCAAAGATGAGGAAGATAATGTTGTAGATTATGAAGGTAATTTCATTTATGTTGATAGAGAAACATTACATACAATTGAAGACGTAGCAGCATTTATTATGGATCTACAGAATGAACAGAAAAAAGGTAATTTACCTTATGATTTAGCGTTCTTCTGGGATTCAATTGGATCTATTCCTTGTGCAATGTCAGTTGAAAAACTGAAAAACAACAATGAATGGAATGCAGGAGCAATGTCAACACAATTTGGTAACACAGTTAATCAAAGTATTGTAATGTCACGTAAAGAATCATCACCATATACTAATACACTTTGTGCTATTAATAAAGTATGGACTGCTAAAGCAGAATCACCTATGGGTCAACCTAAAATGATGAACAAAGGTGGAATGGCAATGTGGTATGATGCAACTTTCGTAGCTACTTTTGGTAATGTATCAAATGCAGGAACATCTAAAATTAAAGCAATTAAAGGTGGTAAGCAAGTAGAATGGGGTAAAAGAACAAATTTACAAATTGATAAAAACCACGTTAATGGTATGCAATCAAGAGGTAAAATTGTTATGACAAACCACGGTTTTATTACTGATACTGACAAGGATAAAAATGCATATAAAAAAGAACATGCTGATGAATGGTCTAAAATCTTAGGAGGAGGAACATTCACAATCCAAGAAGACGAAGAAGATCATACACCAGTATTATTTGATTCTCAGGACATTTAAAAAGAAAACATGAAGCATAAAGATTTATTTAAGTTGCTGGACGAAGTTCAGGAGCAAGGGGAAGAAACTACTCCAAAAAGACATGATAAAGTATTAATTTTAGATGGATTAAATCTATTTTTTAGAAACTTTGCAATGATGAATATGGTAAATCCTGATGGGGTTCATATTGGAGGGTTAGGAGGGTTCTTTCGTTCTTTAGGCGCCATGATTAGACAAACAAATCCAACATCTGTTTATGTAGTATTCGACGGAGCAGGTTCAACAGTAAATCGTAAGAACCTGCTCTCCGAATACAAAAGTACAAGAAATTTACAACGAATTACTAATTGGGAAGCATTTGACAATTTAGAGGAAGAACATGACTCAAAAATTGACCAAATAGTGCGTATAATCCAGTATTTAAAGCTATTACCTGTTAAAACCACTATATTGGATAAAGTAGAAGCTGATGATATTATAGCCGTGTTAGCTGAAAAACTAGTAGAAAAACATAATTCAACTTGTTTTATAGTATCTTCAGATAAAGATTTCTTACAATTAGTTACTGATAAAATTATTGTATATAGACCAATGGAGAAAGAATATTATACTCCAAAAGTTGTAGAAGAAAAAGTAGGTTTATTACCATCGAATTTTTTATTACATAAAGTATTATTAGGGGATAAATCAGATAATATTCCAGGTATAAAAGGATTAGGTGCTAAAGGTATATTTAAAAAGTTTCCTGAATTAAAAACACATGACTTAACATTAGATGACATTTTTGACATTTGTGCTAGGAAATTTAAGGATCATGTCGTATATTCACGCATAATCCAAGATCAAAAACGGATTGAAACTAATTATAAAGTTATGGATTTAAGTATTCCAATGATTGATGATAAAGGAAAGGAACATATTGATGATCTAATAGTTGAGGAATTACCTGAATTTAATGCTGAAATGTTTGTTTCATTTTATAATGAAGACAAATTAGGGGGAATGATTAGAAATCTAGATACATGGTTAAAAGATATTTTTTCACAATTCCCCATTTATAAACAATAAAAACTATAATATAGGTTATGACATTACAAACACTGAATCAATATGGTCCTGATTTCCAAATCAAAGCAATATCAGCATTGCTTACCCATAAAGAATTATTAGTTAATATCCATGATATTATCAGTGAAGAATTTTTTGAAAATAGTGCACATAAGTGGGCTGTAAAAGAAATATTAAAATATTACGATAAATACCATACAACACCTTCATTAGATGTTTTAAAAGTAGAGTTAAAAAAAGTTGATAATGATGTTCTACAAGTATCAATTAAAGAACAATTAAAACAGGCTTATGTATCATCTGATGAAGATTTAAAGTATGTACAAGAAGAATTTACTAATTTTTGTAGAAACCAACAATTGAAGAAGGCCTTAATGTCGTCTGTGGACTTATTGAAAGCAGGCGACTTTGATGGTATTAGATATATTGTTGATGGAGCTTTAAGAGCGGGACAAGATAAAAACGTAGGACATGAATATGTTAAAGATATTGAAGAAAGGTATAGAGAAAATTCGAGGACAACTATACCTACACCTTGGGAAAAGATCAATAATTTACTACAAGGTGGATTGGGAAATGGAGATTTTGGTCTCATATTTGGTAATCCAGGAGGTGGTAAATCTTGGTCATTAGTAGCTATTGGAGGTGAAGCTGTTAGATTAGGATTTAATGTAATTCACTATACTTTAGAGTTAGGTGAAGATTATGTTGGAAAAAGATATGACGCCTTTTTCACTAATATACCAGTTAATAAAACTCATCTACTTAGGCCTAAGGCAGAAGAGATCATACCTCAATTACCAGGTAGGTTAATAATTAAAGAATTCCCCACAGGTCGTGCGACTATGTCAACAGTTGAATCACATATTAAGAAAGTAGAAAGTATGGGAGTTAAAGCTGATTTAGTAATTATTGATTATGTTGACCTCCTTTCATCAGGACGTAAAAATAGGGAGCGTAAGGACGAAATTGATGATATTTATGGCAGCACAAAAGGCCTAGCTCGAGAATTGAACATACCTATTTGGTCAGTATCTCAAGTAAATAGAGCTGGTTCGAATGATGACATTATAGAAGGAGATAAAGCAGCTGGATCTTATGATAAGCTGATGATCACTGACTTTTGTATGTCTCTTTCAAGGAAAAAAGAAGATAAAGTAAAAGGAACTGGTAGATTTCACATTATGAAAAACAGATATGGAACTGATGGTCTAACATTTGCTGTTAAAGCAGATACTTCTACAGGCCACTTTGAAGTACATAACTATAATACGGATCTAGACGAAGAAGAAAATTTCACTCCTGCTACTAAGTCAAATAAGTTTGATACTGACACAGACAAATTTGACAAACAGAAACTTCGTGAGTTATATGACCCAGGTTTCTTTGAACTAAGTAAATAAACAATTAAAACAATTTTAAAATGGCAAAAACATCATTATTACAAGAACGTATCGTTTACAAACCCTTTGAATATCAGGAGGCATCGGATTATTGGTTAAAACAACAACAAGCACATTGGTTACATACAGAAGTACCTATGATGTCTGATGTTAATGATTGGAAACAGAATCTTACTGATTCTGAAAAGAATATTATAGGAACTATATTAAAAGGATTTGCTCAAACTGAAACTGTAGTAAATGATTATTGGTCAACATTAGTTACTAAATGGTTTAGAAAACCAGAAGTAATTAAAATGGCTGTTACATTTGGTGCTTTTGAAACTATTCATGCAGAAGCCTATTCTTTATTAAATGAGGAATTAGGATTAGATAATTTTGCTGAATTTTTAGAAGATGAAGCAACAATGAATAAAATAGAAACATTAATGCAAGTAAGAGATTCTCATGATGGTACTCCTAACTGGCATGAAAGAGCTAAATCATTAGCAATCTTTTCTGCATTTACAGAAGGTGTAAATTTATTTTCTTCTTTTGCAGTATTACTTTCTTTTAAATTAGATAATAAACTTAAAGGAGTAGGACAGATTGTAGAGTGGAGTATTAGAGATGAATCATTACATTCTGAAGCAGGATGTTGGTTATTTAGAACACTAATGCAAGAACACCCAGAATTTAATACACCAGAATTACAAGCTGATATTGAAGAAGCAGCTAAGTTATCTTTAAAACTAGAATTAGATTTTATTGATAAAGTGTATGAAATGGGAGATTTACAAGGTTGTCCTAAATATGATTTAATTTCATTTATTAAACATAGAGTAAATACTAAAATGAGTGATTTAGGATATGGACCAATTGTAAACGGAATAGATAAAGAAGCAGTACAAAGAATGAGTTGGTTTGATAATTTATCAGGTGGAAAACAACATACAGATTTCTTTGCAAATAGAGTAACAAATTATAGTAAAGGTGTTCAAAATTGGGATGCCGCATCAATATTTTAATATGGATAATAACTTACAAGTAGATTATAGTAATTGGGAAGCTGGAAAGCAATACCCAATATGGATGGATGAAATTTCTTTAGCAACAATTTCAAAAGGTTATTTACTACCTGGAGAAACTGTAAGAACAGCATATAAAAGAGTAGCAAATGCTTCAGCAGCTAGACTAAAAAAACCAGAATTAGCAAATAAATTCTTTAAATATATTTGGAATGGTTGGATTGGATTAGCATCTCCTGTTATATCAAATATGGGAACTGATAGAGGTTTACCAATATCATGTTTTGGTATTGATACGCCAGATTCAATACGTGGAATCGGTTTAACTAACGCAGAACTAATGAAATTAACAGCATCCGGCGGAGGTGTAGGTATTTCGTTATCTCGTATTAGACAACGTGGAGAATATATTTCAGGTAATGGTAAGAGTGAAGGTGTAGTACCTTGGGCTAAAATTTATGATTCATCAATTATTGCAACTAATCAAGGAAATGTAAGAAGAGGAGCAGCATCAGTTAATTTAGATATTGAACATGGTGATATTGAAGAATTTATGCAAATTCGTAGACCGAAGGGTGATCCAAATAGACAATGTTTAAACTTACATCAATGTGTTGTTGTAGGAGATTCATTTATGAGGAAATTAGAAGCAAGAGACCCAGAAGCAATGAATAGATGGGCTACTGTTTTAAAATCAAGAATGGAAACAGGTGAACCTTACATTATGTACAAGGATAATGTAAATAAAAATAACCCTATAGCTTATAGAATGCATAATTTAGATGTTTCTATGACTAACATTTGTTCTGAAATTACATTATTTACAGATGAAGAACACTCATTTATTTGTTGTTTATCTTCTCTTAATTTAGCTAAGTGGGAAGAATATAAAGACACAGATTGTATTGAGACTGCAATTTGGTTTTTAGATGGTGTAATGCAAGAATTTATTGATAAATCAAATGGTAAAGAAAGTTTAAAACGAACTCATAAACATGCAGCTAAAGGTAGAGCTTTAGGTTTAGGTGTAATGGGATGGCATACTTTCCTTCAACAAAAAGGATTACCATTTAATTCTGTAGCATCTACAGTTCATACTAGAAATATTTTTAATAAAATTAGAAGTAAAGCAGAATCAGCATCTATGAATTTAGCAGCTGAATATGGAGAACCATTATGGTGTAGAGGAACTGGTATGAGAAATACTCACTTATTAGCAGTAGCCCCAACAGTATCAAATTCTGTTATTTGTGGTGGTATTAGTGCAGGAATTGAACCCCTACCTGCTAATGTTTATACTTTTAATGGTGCTAAAGGTACTTTTATTAGAAAAAATAAAGTATTAGAAGCATTACTTGAAGAAAAAGGACAAAATAAAACTAAATGGTGGGATCAAATGCTACAAGAAGGTGGATCAGTATTAGGTTTACCAGATAATATACTATCTGCAGAAGAAAAAGAAGTATTTTTAACCTTCTCAGAAACAAATCAATTAGAATTAGTAAAACAAGCAGCTGAAAGACAAAAATATATAGATCAAACTCAATCTTTAAACTTATCATTTGACCCTAATGATTCTCCTAAATGGATTAATCAGGTTCATATGGAAGCTTGGAAATTAGGTGTAAAAACTTTATATTACCTACGAACTGATTCAGTAATCAAAGGTGATTTAGGATCTAGAATGGCAGATTGCATCAGCTGTGATGGATAAATAACATGAAAACCAGAATACTTTGTTTTTTTATTTTAATTAGTGGATTTATAAATGCACAGACTACAGTAAACATAAGGTCACTTAAGACTCATTATGGTGGTAGTAACTCAGGTCAGTATTATACAGGTAATGCTAACAGCCATACAGAATTTGATAACATGGTTAATCTTGCTGATGGTGGTACTACACTCTATACAGAAGGACCTGTAGATATAACAAGTTATCAAGGCCCAAGAGGTGGTAATCATACCCCTTATCAACTATGGAATCCACCAAGATGGGGTACTCAAAGATATGCAATTATCTATTCTGGTTGGTTTAAACCCAATAAATCAGGCGTATATTCATTTAGAACATTTACTGATGACTCACATGAGTTTATGATTAAAGGTATTGGTAAGACTAATGATATAGTTACTAAACATTATGGTTGGAATGTATGGGCTTATGGTACGGCAACCCTAGATAAAAATACATGGTATGAGTTTGAATATAGAATTCAAAATTTTGGTGGTATAGGTGCTGCAAATTTCCAATATAAAATACCGAATGGTAGTAGCTATAATCAACTCAGTCCCGGTCATCCATTTGCAGAATGGTCTACTACTGAACCTATTGACCCTATAACTCATACTGGATATGTTTATGGAGCAGAAGAAGAAGCCTTATCTGGAGTTACAGTACAGCTGAAAACCCAAAACAAAAATCAAGTTGGTTTCTCATATACAACTCAAGCTACTACAACCACAGACTCAAATGGTTATTACTCCTTTAACACTACTTTAGATTATAATAGCTATGACTACACTATTGATGTAGTACAGCCTGCATTATCAATACCTACCCTAAATGATGTCAGTTACTTTACTACTAAATTAATTAGTGGGGTTTATAATTCTAAAGATTATTGGAGAATGGATGTTAATAATGACGGGAAATTTAGTGTTGCAGATTTATATTCTATGTTAGCTTATATGAATGGTATATTTACACAATATGCTAATACTACTCCTTCTACAAAAGTTTTTCATTATCAGCAAACTCCATTTTATTGGGATCCTTTAGATACAGATACTGATGACAAATCTGAAAGTTTTGGATATGGGAGTTATAGTCTATTTGATAGAAATAATGGAGACTCTACTATATTCTATGTAATAAGAGCTGGACATAAGAACTAGCCCTACATATTTATAATAAAAAAACATACACTACGATGAAAAAACTACTCTTCTTGTTAGCAGGGTTAATGCTAACAACTACAATTAATGCACAAACAACATCACCTGATGCTAGTAAGCCTTATGTGATTCTTGATTCGAGTTATGCTTTAGAATCTACTAATTCTTCAAATCCAACTGTAGTTGATCTTTATTATGACAATACTTCAGGTACCAAAGTAAAAGGTATTCAATTTTCTTTTAACTATGATACAAGTGTATTTGATCCTCCAACTGTAACTTATAACAACACCTCAGGTACTGATGCTTATTTATCTACAAGTATAGCAAATGGTATAGTAAAAGTTGTATGGGCTTATACTGGTGCCACTACTACTTTTGACATTACTGCAGGTAATATGTTTGATGTTTCATTACCATTTAAATCTAGTTATACTAATGGTGCAGTTGCTGACATTGATTTTACTAATAACTTAACTGCTTATTATGCAAAAGCTGATGGTACTGATGCTACCTTAGGTACTTCTGATAATGGTGGTAACTTTACAGAACCAGCATTTGATTATGTAGCAACTATTATAAATAGTCCTTCTAATCCAGCTCAATCGATCCCTGTAATTTTACAAAAATCTTCAGATGGTAGTTCTTGGACAAATGTATCTACAGTAACAACTGGAGCAGATGGAAAAGCAACATTCTCAGCAAATCTAGACCAAGCTTTCTGGCAAATTAGACTTAAAATTGCAAGTGGGTTAAATGCAAGTACAGCATTATCAACAGCTGATGCTAATATGATTGCTCAAATAGCAGCAGGAGCACAAGCAACATCAGGTATACAATTTTATACTGCAAATCCAAATCAAGCAAATGGAGTTACAGTATCAGATTCTTATTTACTGTTTGCTAGATTAGCAACTAATGGTACAAGTTACGCTAATAATCCAGATGTATTGTTCTTCACTGAAGCACAGTACAATACTATTAATAATGCAACTTCAGATCAGTCTAGCTCAATACCAGGTCTAGCAGAATTCTTATCACCAAATATAAATGGAACTACAACAGGTAATTTCTACATATTAGTATTAGGTGATGCAAATGGAACAGGGTTAAATTAATAAATGAAACAACTATTAATATTTTTACTAACCATAACAACAGTAGCTCATTCTCAGGTCGTATTTAACGTACCTGAGATTGAGGTTCCTGTTAGTGAATATATTAATTTACCTGTAGAAATTGAAACATCAGGAGAAACAGTTGGAAGTTTAGAATTTGCTTTAGAATTTGATTCTCAATATTTAGAATTTGAGGAAATTACTGTAACAGCTAAGGCACAAGAATGGTTAACATATACACAGGATTGGGAAGGTGAAACAGTAAGATGGGGAGGTTATGATGCCTCTTTTGGTAACTTTACTATAAGTAATACAACTGAGTTATTTACAGTAAGATTTAAAGTTATTGATCAAAATTGGACTGAAATACCAATTACCATAGGAAGAAAAACAGCAGGTACAGATTTAGGGTGGGATATTGATGTTGATAACACAGATGGATATGTTAATAAAATGTCTCTTCCATTTGATACACAACCAGCAGATGGCATTTATGGTATAGTATATCCTGTCCCAGTAAAAGGTCCATTAACATTTGAATTAACAGTACCGGATAATGGTTCTTATACAATAAGAGTAATTACGTATAACGGAACATTAATGAAATCAACTACAAGGGAATTTTTTAGTGGTTACGTTTCATTCCAAATGGATTTATCAGACTTAGCATCTGCAATTTATTTATTACAAGTAAGTAATGGTAGATTTGTTAAAACATTTAAAATAATTAAAAAATGAGTGAAAATAAAGGATTTTTTTCGGAAATCAAAAACCAAGTAGTAACAGGTATAGGATTAGTTATAACAGCAGCCTTTGGATTATTAATAGCTAATATGCAATCAATATTTGAACCTAAAGAAGATGTTGTAGAACAACCTATAATGGAACAAAGAATTAACCCACCAGCGGCTTCTAAAGATACTATTGTAATTTCTAAAACAATAGTAATACCTCCTAAGAAAGAAGAAAAAGAAGAAGAAATATCATGGTAAGAATTTTTTTAATAATATCGTTACTCTTAAGTTTTACAGCTAATGCTCAATTAGGTAAAACTGAAACAGAAAATTATAAAGGTAAATTTGAACAAGATGCAGATATAGATGAAGTATCTGATTATATGTTAGATTACCAATTACCAATTCAAGTCTTAAATATTGGCTTTACACCAGAATTATATGAATTTTATCCTGAATTAAGAGAAAACAGAGTAGGATTAGGTGTTAGTAATATTACTTTATCTTATCTAGAATGGACTGATAGATTCCTATTTACAGAAGATAAAGAAGATATTAAACAAAGAATGGTTAAACAACATAAGGCAGCTGCAAAAGGTATATCATCAAATGATATTAAAGTTGTAGGTAATGTTGTATTAGCAGAATATTTTGTATATGTAGAAATCTATGACTACTCAGTATCAGAAGAAGAAGAAGTTACAGTTAATGGAGTTAAAACTGTATTAAAAACAATTATTGGTATGCAAGTTAGATTTGTTAATGCTGAAACTGGAACTATTTTTACAGGAAGTGGTAGTGGTGAAGCGGTTACAATTAAACGATCTCAAATTGGAGAAGACAATGAAGTTAAATTTAATAAATCTACTATTGGAATTGCCACTAAAAAAGCTTTAGAATCTGGAACTGCCCGTATCGTAAAAAGGATGATAAAACGTGGGATATTTAAAGAATAAAATACTATTAATTTTATTTTTCTTACCATTGGTAAGTTATGGCCAGTGGTCTTATACATTTACAGATCCTTGTACTTTAACTCAACAAACAATTCAAATAGGAGGTAGTAATGCTGTTGCCTTAAATTATTTTGGAAATGTCCAAACATTTTCACAAGATGATTTTACAAATGGAGCTTTTGATTCTTGGTTAGATTTAGTTACTCAAGCTAATTCATCAAGTCCTTGTGAAAGTGTAACTCAAGTACTATTAAATACTACCAATTCCGTAGCAGTACAAAATACAATTACAGTTGTTACAAGTATAATGTCTATACTAGGAGGAGATATGTTACCTCAAGCAACTTCAGCAGCAGCAGCCCCAGTAGCAGAAGCAATAGATAATTCAGCAGGTGAAGATGAAGATGAAGGATCAGGTAATGAAGAAGAAGAAGCTGAAGGTGCGGTTGCTGTTTCACTAGCTAATTCTCTCTCAAATGCAGCAGATGGAGGAAGTGCAGAAGCTAATAAAAATGCAGGTTCATTAATTGCATCAGGTGATATTGTAGTTATTGATAACCAAGATAATTCAAATGGACGTCAAATAAAAGTAGTTAGCTCAATAACTCATGCTAATACAGAACAAACTAGAATTAAAGGAGCTTTATTTACATATACATCTGTTACTAATGATTTTAGTTTAACACTTTATAAATCATGGATTAATCCAAATAGAACATTTAATTTAGTAGGAGCAAATACTACAATGACAGATTGGAAGTACAACCATTTAAATACAACTACAGTTTTAGAATCCTTTAAATTTTATAAAAAAAAGTATACTGGTATGGCTGGTATCAATCTTACAATAGGTAAATTAGGTAAACGAGAACTACAAAACATATCAGCCGTTGCTGGATTACATAGAAATTTTAGAATAAGTGATAAAATAACAACATCAGCTTTATTATTAGGCGTTTATTCTCCATTTACACAATACTATGAAGGTAAATGGTGGGATCCAGGTATGCTAATAGTACCTTTTAGTTCATGGGATATAAAAATAACAAAAACATTTAAATATAATATCAGTTTTACTGGAGTTTGGCATTCACAAGGAAATGCATTAAATTTCCAGATATTAACTGGTGGTAAAATAAGATTTTAATATGAAAAAAATAATTATACTATTAATGTGCTTACCTGTATTTGCATTATCACAAGAATGTTATACTGTAACTATAGTAAGTACACAGATTGAAATGAAAGAAATTAGCAAAAACCGTATAATATTTGGTATAAAACAAATAATGGAAGATGTAATCTCAGACAAATATGAATTATGTATGGATGGAAAACCTGTAAGGGTAATAGTAAAATCTATAGAAGCACCTACAACAAGTATTGAATTTGGAGTCTGGAGTAAAGCCGCAAAAAAAACAATTGTTAAAATGCTAGTTTACATAGATGGTAAAGAAATTGAAGTAACTGGTAAAGCTAAATCCACAGTAGAATCAACTTTTATTGATTTAAGTAATGAAAAATTACCATTTAATAAAACAACATTCTCTTCTGCAGTAAAAAAGGCAATTGATCGAATAAAATTTTAAATTTCTTCGAATATTCATAAATTTTCATATATTTATCGGCAAACATAAAACGATAATAATATGAGGATATTAGTATTAATTGTTTCGTTTATTTTATTTTCACCAACAGTTTCACAAGCCCAAATTTTAAAAGAAGTTTATAAAGATTTCTTGAAATATGGTACTGTTTATGGAGCGGGTGATATTTCAAATTCAATAGAGGCTGCAGAGCCAACTTACTTTTTAAGAACAAATCCAGATGGGAGTTTATATTCAATTCCTGATGTGGTTGATAATACTCCAAAATATCCATTTGATTACAGATATGGATTTGGAATAAGAAAATTAGCTAGATTTGATTACGAGAGAAAACCAAAGAATTTTTATGATGGTACAGAAGAACAATTAGTATTTTCTGCCCCAACATCAGCAGTACAAGGATTAGAATACCAATTCCATTATGAAAAAGAAAGATGGAGAGGAGAAAATTTTACAAATTATAATTACTTTTTAAAACACACAGGTAAATATCATATTGTAAAACTTCAAGCTAGAGAAGTAGGTAAAATTAATCTTAAATATAATTCAGCCGAAGTAAGAGGTAGATTACCAATAGGAAAAAAGTTTAGCTTTTCAGCTGGAGCAATATTAAGAGGACATGAAAGAGCTTACGGTTATAACCCAGTCGAAATATGGTTAAATGAAATTGATGAGAATGGGAACGCAGTAAATCAATGGTATGAATTAGGAAGAAATTATGGTTATAATGATATTTTCTATACACAAACAAGCACAGACCCAATTACAGGAGAAGAAACAACAATGCAAGACTGGTGTTGGGTAGATGAAGATGGAAACCAAGTAGCACACTCAGATTTAGATTTTAGAGAAACTGTAATGCCTATGTTAATGAATAGGTTTAACGGTGAAGCTTGGGATTTATTAGACCCATGGTTAGATTTAGCCCCAATAGTAGGTGTAGATTTTTACCACTACAAAAAAGATTTTTGGCTACACGGATATGCTAATTATATTTTACCATACCACAGGTATATTAGAGGAAATGAAGATTTTAGTTACTTACACAGAAATAGTTGGGGACTTGGAGGTCACAATAATAATTTAAAAGGTGAGCAATGGCATGATTATTCTTTTGGTGTTAATTTAGGAACTAAAATTGGTAAAAACTTAGGGATATTCATAGAAGGAGAATATTCAAAAATGTGGGATAGCAAATTATATCAAACAACCTTCGGATTAAATTATACATTTAAATAATGGCAAAGCAAATAGGAGAAGATACTAAAGTAACTCTAGATTTAAAAACTATTGGGATGATAGTGGCATTCACTGTTTCCCTAGCAGGTATGTATTTTACATTAAAAGCAGATATAGCATACGCTGCAACACAACCAGAACCAGTTATTGAAAGGGTCGAATATGACTTAAAGGATGAGTTGATTCGCCAAACCATAATGGATACCCAAGAAGACGTTGAAATGATACTGGAGAAAATGGAAAAGCTAGAAGAGCGTCTTTATGAGTTATCTAAACAAAGATAAACATGAAAAAACTTTTAATATTATTTTATATTTTTCCTTTAATGCTTTTAGCACAACAGGAAGTTCCTGAAAAATATTGGTTAGATGATTCAAATTACGAAGAAATTGTAAATGGCAATTCAGCATTTGGTGATGATGATAGCAAAATTGTAGTAGTAGAATATTGGGCCAAATTTAATGAAATAAATTGTTACGAACACTGGCAAGAGCTAGCAAGTAGACCAGACATAGAATATTATAGAGTAGATATTTCTAAAGCTCCACTAGCAAAGAAAAAATATAGAGTTAGAATGGCTCCTACCATGTTTATTATAACTCAAGATGGAATACAATCCAAATTTAAAGCAGGATTAGATCTACTATTCCCATCTACCAAAGAAGATGTTGAAGAAGCTATTGAAGAAGCTAAAAATTCTAACAGATTCTAATATTTATAATCACAACAATAAGGTTCCGCTAATAGTTTTACTAATTTTTAAAAACTAGAAGTATGGCATTTAAAGATTTGTTTAAAGACGACAACAACATTAATGAAAAAAACGTGGTGGGCTTTATGTCCTTCATGGTAATGGTTATCTTTGCAGTAGTAGACATTGTAACAGGTGTTTACGGCAAGGAATTACAGATTCAAGATTACATATACAACTCCTTTGTAATCATAACACTCGGTTCATTCGGAATCGCTGAGGTAGGCAAAATCTTCGGAAAGAAAAAAGACGAAGACAATTAGTTGCTAGTTACATTTGTTTAACTTAAAACCCAATTTTATGGAAATTCTAAACAAGGTCGGCTCTTGGGCTGACAAACTGACTCACATAGGTGTGTCTTTAATTGCTTTAGGGGTAGTACTAGAAGTACTATTCAGTGGAGCAGGAATCCCCTTTTGGCCTAATATATCCGTGGTAGATAATATCATGGCAATTTTAGGCGGACTTAACGCAGAAGGTCTACTAGGTTTAGTAGGTGCTTTTGTATTGTATCACATAGTTAAAAAATAAGGAGGTGTTTAATATTTATTCCCGTACCGCAAGGTGCGGGAATTTTTATTTAAAACTATAACTATGAGAAAGAAAATGATAACAGCGGCGTTAAGTTTAATATTACTAAGTGGGTGTGGGACTAGTAAAGTTCCAGCTGACAAATGTTGTACGCCAAAAACAGAACAAAAACATCATGAAGATGTAATGGGTGGTGTACTATTTATGTTAATAACGTACGCTATTTTTAGCGTAGTAAAACTATAAATTATGAAATTAGAAGTAATTAGATTTAGTTCACAGAAAGACAGCACAAATGGACTATTAATGGATGTAACAGATGAAATTAAATTTCTTTGTTATACACTAGAAGATGAACACAGAGAAGATAAAATAATGGCTGAAACAAGAATACCAGCAGGTACTTATAAATTAAAGTTAAGAAAAGTAGGTGGTTTTCATGGTAGATATGCTGGAAAGTATGGTGCTATGCATAAAGGAATGATTCATGTACAAGATGTACCTAATTTTAAATATATCCTTTGGCATACTGGAAATACAGATGAACACACAGCTGGATGTTTATTATTAGGAGATACTCAATATCAAAATATTACTAAAAGACCAAATGGGTTTATAGGATCATCAGTTGATGCTTATAAAAGAGTATACCCAGCAATAGCAGAAGCAATAGAGCGTGGAGATGACGTAGAAGTGACGTATATTGACCACGATACAGTGTAAAAACTAAAATTATGTTTAAAGAAATTAAAAAGGGAATGTTTCCGTTCCTAATTGCATTTTCTGCTTTGTCAGTAAGTGCATCGGCAGCATTCTACTCAGTTTATGGATTAAGCAAATTATTTGCTGGAGCCCAATTTCAAGTTATTATAATGGCAGGTTCATTAGAATTTGCTAAATTAGTAACAGCATCTTTATTATACCAATATTGGGACTCAATTAATAAAGCATTAAGAACTTATTTATCAATAGCAACTATAGTATTAGTATTAATTACTAGTATGGGTATTTATGGTTTTTTAAGTGCAGCTTATCAGGATACTTATAGTAAATTAACTATAGCAGAAAATCAAAAGGGTTTTATACAACAAAAAGTAGAATTTTATCAAGCAGATGTAAATAGATACGATGAAGAAATTAAAAGAATATCTAGTAATATTAGTACTTTATCTAATGCAAAAGCTTCGTCCATCCAAGTACGAGACACCACGGTATCTGGGGGCGTTAGAACAACAATCTCTACAACTGAGCTTAGAATGGCGCAGAATCGTATTAATATTGAGGAGGAGAATCGTAAGTTGGCGCAAGGAAAGAGAGAAATAGCAGCTGATTCACTTCAGAAATTCCAGTTACAAGTGCTGGAACTAGAAAGTAACAACGAGGTTGCTGGAGAACTAGGACCACTGCAGTATTTATCGGGTTTGACGGGTACTCCTATGGATAAAATCATAAATGTACTATTACTTATTATAATTTTTGTATTTGATCCTTTAGCTATTTCATTAGTTGTGGCTGCTAACTTTGCTTTTGATAAAGCATACCCTAAAAGAAAATATAGAGAAAACCTATATGGAGAAGATGTTGAAGTTAAACCTTTAACTCTTGAAGAAGAAAGAAAACAGTATATTAAAGACCATGGTAAACATTGGGATGATAAAGTCAATATCAAAAACTATGGTGATGATGAGGAAAAAAGAATGGATATTATTGGTCAAAATGGTAATGATGGAGAACATTATTTTGATGAATTAGATCTAAATAAAGATGGAATTGTTGATGATTCAGAGATAGGAGAGGCAAAAAAAAGAATAGCTGAGTTAGAAGAATCAATTCTTAGTAGTGGAATAACTAAAAGTTCAAATAGGGTAGATAAAGCCTTACAAGAAGTAAAAAAATTAAAAGGTATAGTTTCTGATTTAGAAGATGATGAAACAAAAACTTATTAGACTTCCACGAAAAAACTAGGATACCCGAGGAAGTCATCGTATATTTAGGGTATAATAATAAAATAAATAAAAGTTATGTTAGAATTCAAGCAATTCATCCAGTCAATTAAAGACGATCCAGTTGAGTTTATAATGAGTATGTTATTTATTGGAACTGTAAGTTTCTTGTTTTATGTTTCAATGTGGATTTTTTATTAATATATGTTTAAGATACCATTAACTAGGAAACAGGTAGAGAAAGAACTCTCTAAATATCAAAAAATAAATTACAATCAATTTAGATGGTGGAGAAGTTATCAACCAAAGAATAAACCGCTTGATAATCGCAAACCACTTCGTGATAGAATATTGAATGGTGATTTTGACTATTCATGTTATAAAGCACAACAATATCAAGTTGAATATCAATTGAATGATATTTTAGAAGAATGTGGTATTGACTACCAAAAATATTTGGAAAAAACATCAGTTATCAGAGCTCGAAGAAAACGTTTGATTGAGGATTTTGAAAAAGATGAAAATGAAAGATTACGTTCCCTAACAGTTGAATTTACCAAATATTTCAAATGCAATAGAGAACAAGTTGAAGAAGAAATGTTAAAATGTAGTGGTACCCTGATAGATCTTTATTATATTATTGAAGAAAAGTATAAAATAGTTCACATGCCTTATCCATTAAAGCGTAGAGGACGACCTAAAAAATTAAGTATATGAAAGTAAGCCATGAAGTACCTCGATGTTTATTAACATCCTCAATAGAATTTAATGATTATGATTATTGTTTACCTCATCTACTAGATCAAGATGAAGAATATCTTCAATATTTTATTGATGCTAGAGATAAAGGTAGGTATGTTATAATGGATAATTCACTTCATGAATTAGGTGAAGCATATGATTATGATAGATTGCGTCACTGGGTAACAGAATTACAACCAAATGAATTTATAGTCCCAGATGTTTGGATGAATTGTGCTCAAACAGCAGCTCAAGCTAAATATTGGAGACAATTTAAATATCATAAAAATACAAAAATAACTGCAGTAATTCAGGGAGAAAATAAAAACCAAGCATATTTATGTGCCAACCTATTACATGGGTTAGGATATAAAAAATTATGTGTATCATATGGTGCTACTTGGTATAATGATTTCTTTCCACACAGTAATGTAGATATGGGAAAAGCATTAGGTAGAGTACGATTTGTACAGGGTTTACTTAAATTAGATCAATTAAAGGATATTAAGTTTCATTTATTAGGATGTGCAATACCACAAGAATTTGGTTGGTATGATAATGATCCTAGAATAGAAACAATAGACACTTCAAACCCAGTAATGGCAGGGTTAGAAGATACTTTATATAAAGAGCACGGTTTAAATAATAAACCAAAAGCAAATATGAATGATTATTTTGATATTGACTTTAAAGATGTTGATTATTTAAATATAATTCATAATACAACAGTTTTTAGAGAAATAAATAATATAGATAAAATTAAACATTATGGCTAAATTAACAAGAACAGTAAATTATTGCAACTTCAGATGGGAAGAATATATCTTAACAGAAGAAGAACTAGCAAAATGGAA
>Ga0181417_1000066_pt1 | contig 31023 bp, 25 predicted proteins | sample 40SPOviralmetaG_FD_130142 | JGI IMG/M metagenome (GOLD analysis project Ga0181417, IMG submission 130142) | Marine viral communities from the oligotrophic San Pedro Time Series (SPOT) site, San Pedro Channel, CA, USA - 40 SPOT_SRF_2013-02-13 | ecosystem: Environmental > Aquatic > Marine > Strait...
GTGGCCGTAAATCTCGCCGTGGTGGCAGTAAATGTGGGATGATGTATGGTGGCCGTAAATCTCGTCGTGGTGGCAGTAAATGTGGGATGATGTATGGTGGCCGTAAATCTCGTCGTGGTGGCAGTAAATGTGGGATGATGTATGGTGGCCGTAAATCTCGTCGTGGTGGCACTGGATGTTCCCAAAACTACGAAAAAAATGCCCACACTATATAAAATATGGAAAACATATGTAATTATATTTAATTAATAATAAATATTATTACATGTACATTACCTTCCAATTATCATTTACCTGTTCTCGTTTAATTAATTTATCAATTATTTTAGATGTTACAGTAAATGGAAATTCTACCTTAAATGGCTTTTCATCTTTAAATAGATTTGAGTCTTCAGGCATTAATCTATATAAATTTAATTTAGTGTAAATAATTTCAAGACATCGTTTTAAATTTCTAACACCATCTTCTTTTTCGGTAAAATTTTCAACTATATAATCAATTACATCATCTTCAATTATTACACTATCTTGTGGAAAATTTACCTGTTTACAAATACTTGGTAATAAATAACTCTTTGCAATAACATTTTTATCTTTTTTACCATAACCCTTTGTAGTAATTCTATACATTCTATCTCGTAAGATTGGGTTAATTTTAGACTCATCGTTATAACTAAATATAAATAATGCTTTACTTAGATCAAAATCAATTTCTGAAAAATATTTATCGTGAAATTGACTATTTTGTGTTGTATCAATTAAATGAGTTAATATTCCAATAATTTCTTCGCCTTTTGGTGTATCACTAACTTTATCTAATTCATCAAAATAAATAATTGGATTAGAACATTGTGTTTGCATTAAAATATCTACAATTTTTCCACATACACTACCTTCATATGTGTATCCATGGCCTTCTAGAACACTTGCATCTGTTGCGCCGCCTAGTGCAATAAGCGCAAATGGACGATTTAAAATTTTACTAATACCTTCTTTTACTAATGTAGTTTTACCTGTACCCATTGGTCCTTTAATTGCAATTGCTGATCCAATTGCATCTGGATTAGTAATCCATTGACCAAATAATTGCATAATTTGCATTTTTGCATCATTTAAACCATATACAGCATTATCTAATGTAGCAACTGCTGATTTCATATATTCACCACATTTATCATAACCATCATTAATGTTAATTGGGAATTTTTGGACTTTATTAAATGGGAGTCGCATAAAAGAATCTATCCATCCTTTTAATTTAAAATATTCACTTGCACTAGGGTCCATGTTTTCTAGCATACTGATTTTTTTTAGAGCAACAACCTTAAATTCATATGGAATATCAGCTTCAATAACTAAAATACGATATGGTTTATCGATTTTATATTTTGTATTAATTTTTTTTAACTCTTCAATTAGATAGTCTTTTTTAGTATCATCTAATTCTTTTTTAAAATATTTAATATCATTTAAGTTTTCTTCTAAATAAATTAGTTTTTCAAATTCCTTATTTTTTTTATTTTTTTTATTTTTATTTTTTGAAATATTACGTTTTCTCTCATTTGCTAGAACAACTAAAGTATTAATAAATCGTTTTGTAGACTGATTTTTTAATTTATTACTTAACTGTTTTAATTTTTTTTCAGCCAACCTTTTTTTCTTATTTTTTACATCATCATCATTTTCACTTTCATCATCTTTTTCGCTTTCATCATCACTATCATTTTCACTTTCATCATCGCTATCATTTTCGCTTTCGTCATCACTATCATTTTTGCTTTCGTCATCGCTATCATTTTTGCTTTCGTCATCGCTATCATTTTCAGTTTCGTCATCACTATCATTTTCACTTTCATCATCACTGTTATAATCACTTAGAAATTCATCCGACTCGTGATCTTTATATTTTAATTTTTGTCGTTTACATTTATTTTTGTTTTTATTAATACCATTTGATTTAGCAACTATAATATTATACGATGGTTTACCCGCTAGACTTCTTGTAGCCTTTGCTTTTTGCCTCATATATGCAGATGGAAACATATTAGATAATAATTGGTGATAGTCTGGGGTGTTAAATTCTTCATCACTATCATCTTTGTGTTTAGTTGCTTCATTAATTTCATCTACTGGTTTGTTCTTTGATCTTGTATTGTACTTATGCGATTTGGGACTGAATGAAATATCGGATGGTTCCATAATTATAATTATACATAACATAATTTATTTTTTATTTTTTTCAATTTTTACATTAAATTGAAAAAAAAATAACCTAAATATTGTTTTGTTAATATATGGAGATGTCTACTCAAAATGAAAATCACGAAAATATAGCTAAAATTATTGGTATCCAATTTAGTATCTTATCTCCTGAAGAAATTAGAAAAGGTTCTGTAGCTGAAATTACAAATCGTGATACGTATATTAATAATAAACCTGTTATTGGTGGATTATTTGATCCAAGAATGGGTGTTTTAGAACCAGGATTAATCTGTCCTACTGATGGACACGATTATATGAAAACTCCTGGATATTTTGGACATATTGACTTAGCAAGACCAGTATTTTATATTCAATATTTACCAACGATTATTAAAATTCTTAGATGTTGTTGTATTAAATGTAGTAAACTATTAATTAGTAAGGAAAAATATAAAGAATTACTAAATCTAAATGCGGATGAAAGATGGGGTCAAGTATTTCAACTTGCTAGTAAATGTAAACGATGTGGTGAATTAACTGATGATGGGTGTGGTTGTAAACAGCCTAATAAAATTAAAAAAGAAAATCTAGCAACATTAATTGCTGAATGGGATGACATTGAAACACAAGAAGGTACTGATGAAACATCTAAAATCTCAATTAAGCTTACTCCAGAAAAAGTTATTAAATTATTTCGCAGAATTTCTGATGACGATGTTTCATTTATGGGATTTAGTCCTATTTGGTCACGTCCTGAATGGATGGTATGTCAAACATTAGCTATTCCGCCACCTGCTGTGCGACCATCTGTAAAACACGATTCACAGCAACGTAGTGAAGATGATATTACACATATTATTGTAAATATTATTAAAGCAAATAAAACACTAGAAGAAAAGATTGCAAATAATGCAAATGGAAATGTTATTGATGATTGGACAACTGTATTACAATACTATATTGCTACACTGGTTGATAATAAAATTCCTGGGGTAGCGGCTGTTGCACAGCGGTCTGGACGCCCATTAAAGTCAATTAAAGAAAGACTTAATGGTAAAACTGGGCGTGTAAGAGGTAATCTAATGGGTAAACGTGTAGATTACAGTGCACGTTCTGTTATCACACCTGATCCTCAACTATCTATTAGAGAATTAGGTATTCCGCTTAAAATTGCTAAAAATTTAACTAAACCTGTAACAGTTAATGATAAAAATAAAAAATTTCTATTAAAATTAATTAGAAATGGTCCTGATGAATATCCTGGTGCTAAAATTTTAGAAAGAAAAAGTGGTGAAAATATTTCACTAAGATATATTGATCGTGACTCTATTAAATTACAAAATGGTGATAAGGTACATAGACATATGATGGATGGTGATGCTGTATTATTTAATCGTCAACCTACACTTCATAGATTATCTATGATGTGTCATATTGTTAAGATTTTATATCAAGGCGATACTTTTAGAATGAATGTTGGTGATACAAAACCATATAATGCTGATTTTGATGGTGATGAAATGAATCTTCATATGCCACAAGATGAAGAAGCTGAAATTGAGTTACTAAATCTTGCGGCTATTCCCACACAAATTGTTAGTCCAGCTAACAATAAATCTATCATTGGTATTTTCCAAGATTCTCTATTAGGCTGTTATCAATTTTCACGACAATTAATTAATTTTACACCACGTAAAGCTATGAATTTACTAATGGGAGTTAATAGCGTAGATGTAACTAAATTACGTACTCTATCATCTGATTCTATCAGTAATTTTGAACTATTAAGTCAAATTATTCCTCCGATTACACTTAAATATAAAAGTAAGAAATTTAAGGAAACAGAAGATTATAATACATCCAATAATGTTATTGAGATTATTAATGGAATTTATCATAGAGGTCAACTTGAAAAAGGTGTACTTGGTGATGGTTCTAAAGGATTAATTCAGAGAATTTATAATGATTTTGGTCAACGTGCTTCAGCCGATTTTATTGACAATTTACAAAGTATTATTACTGAATTTATGAAATCAGATGCTTATAGTGTTGGAATTAGTGATCTAATTGCTGACAATGCCACAAATGAAGCTATTATTAAAGTAATTACTGCCAAAAAGGCTGCAGTTCAAAATATTATTGATCAAACACACTTAGGTATATTTGAAAATAAAAGTGGTAAAACTAATGATATGGCATTTGAAGAACAAGTTAACAATATTCTTAATCAAGCTACAAATGAAGCTGGACAAATTGGAAGATCTAGTCTAAATCGTGATAATCGCTTTGTAATTATGGTAAATGCTGGTTCTAAAGGTAGTGATCTAAATATTGCTCAAATGGTTTCTGCTCTTGGTCAACAGAATGTTGATGGAAAAAGAATTCCATACGGTTTTGATAATCGTACATTACCTCATTATACTAAATATGATGATTCGCCTGGCGCCAGAGGGTTTATTGAAAGTTCATTTATTGGTGGACTTACCCCAACTGAATTATTCTTCCATGCTATGGGTGGTCGTGTTGGTTTAATTGATACAGCAGTTAAAACCAGTCAAACTGGTTATATTTCTCGACGACTTATTAAAGCACTTGAAGATTTAATGGTTAGATATGATATGACAGTAAGAAATAATAAAGATAAAATTATTCAATTCTCATATGGAGATGATGGCTTTGATCCAGTAAGAGTAGAAAGCCAAGTATTACCACTTGTTCAAATGAGTAAAGAAGAAATTTATAATTATTTCCATATTTCAATTAATAAACGTGATGATATTAATAGTATTTTCACAGGATCAACTGCTAGACTATACAAACAACAATTAAAAGAATTAAATGAAAAGATGAATAAATATATAGATTTTATGAAAGAGTCGCAAGCAGATATTATTGAAAATGTATTTAAAAATTTATATAATAAACAGGTTCATTTACCAATTGCATTTATACATATTATTAATAATGTTCAAGGACAAGAAAATCTTAATAATGATTCAACTATAGATATTACTCCATTAGAAGCTTTTGAACTTATTGAAAATACATTTGATATACTTAATAACCTTCATTATTCTAAACCAAATAAACTATTTACTGTATTATACTACTTCTATTTATCGCCTAAACAATTACTTATTATTAAACGATTTAATAAAAGTGCATTAACTTATTTACTTGATACAATAGTTAGAATGTATAAAGAAGCCATTGTAAATCCTGGTGAAATGGTTGGTGTTATTGCTGCACAATCGATTGGTGAACCGACTACTCAATTAACTCTTAATACTTTCCACTTTGCGGGTGTTGCATCTAAATCTAATGTAACACGTGGTGTACCACGTATTGAAGAAATATTATCATTATCTGAAAATCCAAAAAATCCTTCTTGTACTGTATATTTACCAAAAGAAATTGAACATGATAAAGATGCTGCTTTAGAAATGGTAAATAAACTACGACATACTAAATTAAAAGATCTTGTTAAGAATATTACTATTTGCTATGATCCTGATGATTTAAATACACTAATTAAAACTGACGAAGCTGTGATTAGACAATACAGAGAATTTAGTGAAGTATTAGAACAATGTATGGAAGGTCCAGGTGAATCTGGCGATAACAAATCTAATTGGATTATTAGAATCGAAATGAACAAAATAGAAATGTTAGACAAAAATATTTCAATGGATGATATAAACTTTACATTAACATACGCGTATGGTGATACTATTAGTTGTGTCTATTCTGATTATAATTCTGATGATTTAATTTTTAGAATTAGATTAAAAAATATTATCAATAATAGTAAGAAAAAGACAAATATTGTACATTCACTAGATCAATCTGATGAAATTTTCGTTCTTAAAAATTTCCAAGATGAACTATTAAATAATTTAATTCTTCGTGGTATTAAAAATATTTCAGCTGTTATTCCAAGAAAAATCACTGATTCTCTAGAAGAAGATAATGGAACATATAATCGTAAAGAAATTTGGGTACTAGATACTGTTGGAACTAATCTATTAGAGTTACTTTCAAACGATGAATTTGATTCAACTAAAACATATACTAATGATATTCAAGAAGTATACAGAGTATTAGGTATTGAAGCTGCTAGACAAATTATTTATAATGAATTTACAGAAGTAATTGAACACGACGGTGCTTATATTAACTATCACCATCTAAGTCTCTTATGTGACCGAATGACTGTTAACAAAAATTTAGTATCTGTATTCCGACATGGTATTAATAATGATGATATTGGTCCTATTGCAAAAGCATCTTTTGAGGAAACTCCTGAACAATTTCTTAAAGCTGCTAGACACGGTGAATTAGATAATTTACGAGGAATATCGGCTAATGTAATGTGTGGACAAGATGGTTACTTTGGTACTAGTGCATTTAGTGTTCTACTTGATGTAAATAAAACAATGGCTCTTTCAGAAAAACAAGTTGATATTCTTAATAGTGAAGAGTATATTGAAAAAGAATTCCAAGGTATTATGGATCCAAATGATCCTTGTAGTCTAAATAATATATCGTTACAGACTAATCTTAAAAATATTAAGCAAGTTGATCTAGGAGATGATAATGATTATGATCCATTTGCATAGGTTTAAATAAAAAATAAATTATATTAATATATTTTTTATTTAAAATGACTTTGTAATAGGTGAAGGTTTAGCGCGGAATCTAAGAATTGTATATCTAGATTCTTGTTGTTGTCCAACTGATGAAATTTGTCCATGAACTCTATTAATAGACATATTATCAGGTACTTTAACTCTTTGAGTAATATTCATTATATGTTCTCTTCCAGTATTCATACTTTTGAATGGCCTAGTATGAACATATATATAATTATTAATAATATCACTAATATCAAGAATTGTTGGCATATACTGCATAATATTTTCAGCAATATCATAACCAAAACAATTAATTAATGTTATTTTTTGACAGATTAAGTAATTTTTAAACATAAACATAATTTTTGTCATATTAGAATTTCTATTAACATAAAACTGGTATGTTTCCACATTATTATTTTTGTCATAGTATATAATTCTTAAAGGCCATTTATTTTTAAATTTTCTCTCCCATTCATCAGGGTATTTTATTCTTAACATTTCTTGATAACTATATAAATCATTACTGCTCCTATTGTTATGTCCAAATTTATTTTGTGTTAGAATTTGGTTTAACTCTCTTAATTCCCAAATATCCATTAGCGTTACTAGATATGGTTTTACTACAAACTATATAATAAAACCATAATTTTCAATTTTTTTCTCTCTTTATAAATATATATTTGAATTTTTGAACTTAAAGAAAATTTAAAATTTTTCGTGTTTTTCAATTCTCTTTTAATTTTTTTTGATTTTTCAGAAATTTTTTGAAATATTTTAAAACAAAATTAAAAATGCAAAAAAAATAAAAAAAAATTAAAATTTTATAGTATATTTTTATGTAAACATAAAAGGTTATACAACCAAAAAATGCCAAATATTTTTGTTACCATATATTTTTTTTTAAAAATTTCTTGATTTTTTTGATTTTTGGAACTTTTTTGGGTATCATAAAATGATACCAAATGATACCCAAAAAAGTTCGAGATATTTATGTTTATAAATTATAATAAATTATTAAACTATTTATGATCATAAAAAATTTTTTTTATAAAATAATTGTAATACCATAAATAAAAATTTGAAAAATGATACCCAAAAAGTTCAAAAAAGTTCCTTATTATAATAAGTTTAAATATTATTATAATATATGAAAAAAGTTGTTATGATAAATTTAGACTTTATTTTAAAATATCTTTTAGTAAGACCAGATAAATTTAATATAACAATAATAAAATATTATCTTACTAATATTTCTAAAGCAGATGATGCAGTTAAAATATTAAAATATTTGTCATTACAAGGTTATAACAACTGTGATAAAATTATAGAGAGATTATGTTATCTCTATTCGCTGTGTTTACCAGATAGTAATTATATGGCGCGACTATCATTATTGTATCAACCATTAATAGGTACAAATAGTGAATCTGAGTTTGCAGTATTAACTTTATGGGCGGCAGCAAATCAGGCTATTATAGAAAGTGAAAAAAATAAATATGTATTAATAAAAATTCAATTGATAGTATGCAATAATTTAGAAATTGCTGTTAAAATATTATTGAAATATTGTATTTAGGAACTTTTTATTATATCATTTTAAAGATACCAAATGATACAAAAAAGTTCCGAAAAAAGTTCCGAAATATTTACATGTCATTTTTGTGATTATAGAACATGTAGAAAAAGTCAATACGACCGTCATTTATCAACCCAAAAACATAAAAATAGAGAAAATGATACCAATGATACCAAAAAAGTTCCAAAAAGTTCCGAAGTATTTATGTGTGTTTGTGGTAAATCATATACACACAGACAAAATTTATATAGACATCAAAAAAATTGTAAAAAGATGGATCAAGATGCTCTAGAAAACGTAAATAATAATAAAACATATACGAATGATGTAACAACAGATGTAATACAAAAATTAGTACATGAAAATACAGAGATAAGAACTATATTATTTAAGCAATTTGAAACATTTAAAGAGCAGCAAGAGGCAGTAGAAATAGAGAATAAAAATTTAAGAAATCAGATAAACGAGTTAATACCAAAGGTAGGAACAACAGTAAATAATACAATAAATAAACAGAAATTTAATATAAATATTTTTTTGAATGAAACTTGTAAAGATGCTTTAACTATAAATGAGTTTATAGATAAAATAAAAGTGTCAATAGATAATTTGTTAGTTACAAAAGATAAAGGAATAAGTGAAGGTGTATCAAATATATTTATTGAAAATATGAATAAATTATCATTGCATGAGAGACCAATGCATTGTACTGATATGAAAAATGAAACATTATATATAAAATGTGATACAGATAATGATGATATGTGGTCAAAAGATGAAGAAAATAGAAATTTAAAAGATGCGATAAGTAAAGTTACGCATTATCAAAGACAAAACTTAGATAAGTGGATAGCGGAACATCCAAATTGGAAAAAGAATTCAAAAGAGCAGGAAGAATATATGCGTTTAGTAAAAAGTTGTACAGAGGACTGTAAAGAAGAAAAAGTAATAAAGAAATTATGTAATAGTGTTTTTATCAATATAGATGAAAAATAAATTTATTTATGTTTTATTTTTTAGATTTTTTAGATTTTTTAGATCTTCTAGATTTTTTAGTTAAACTTTTCCAAAATGAAAAATTTTTGGGTAATAATTGTACTGAGTTATAATCTTTGTCTAATTTTTTATCTAAATCTCTTATTAATACACCAATTTTAGGTGATCTAGCAATGTATCTTCCATCGTGTTTTTTTTCTAACTATCCATCTAAATCTAGGTCTTACATTATTTGGTAATTGTACCATTAATACTTTTCCAACATATTTATCATGCATTAATATATTAATTTATCTATTGTAATAATCCCATATGTTAGTATAGTTTTTGCGTCTTTTATATTTTTTAGTTTTTTTCTTAGGTTTAAGATTTATATTTGTAAATTGATTATTGATGTTTTTTAAAACTTTTTTATTAGGTACTAAAATTTTATAAGTATTAATAATTGCATTTTGTGCAATATCAGAGGTATTACTAGCGATATCTAAAATATGAGAGAGTGAATTTTTGGCAATAACTTGAGTTTTATCAGAATTAATTTTGAGTTTTTGTAATTTATTGGCAATTTTTTTACTCTTTTTAAGAACTTTTGGATCAAATATTCCACCTGATAAATTATACGGGCTTTTAGATTTTATTTTTTGAGTAATATTGGGCATTATATATTTTATTTTTATTTTATTTTTATAATTTTAAAAAAAATTGATTTAAAGATAATCTTCAATATAAAACTATCTGATAATGGCGGAGATGACAAAAGATATGCTTCCTGTTGATGCTGTTGTATTTGATGTCGATAAGGATTTTATGTATACTAAGCCAAAAGTAAATAATTCTGGTGGAAAAGGTGTAGGAATTCTTAATAGTAAATCAAAGAAGGGTCTCTTTGTTTCAACACCACTTATGCTTACCTGGGGAATTAATGAGTATGTTGATGAGCCGACCGGTAAGCGAACATATGATATGTCACTTCAGTTTCCAAAAGAAGAATATCAGACGGAAGCTACAAGTAAGTTTCTAGAAAATATGAAGTCATTTGAAGCCAAGCTAAAGGCTGATGCAATTAAAAATAGTAAGGAATGGATGAATAAGGCTAAGATGACATCTGAAGTATGTGATGCTCTATGGACGCCAATGCTTAAGTATCCAAAATATCCAGAAGGTCACGATAATGCAGGTGAGTTTGATTATTCACGACCACCTACCATTCGACTAAAAGTACCTTATTGGGAAGGCGAATATAAAATTGAACTTTATGATACACAGTCTAAGCCGCTGTTTCCAAATGATAAGGGGGTTCTTCCTACAGAACTAGTACCAAAAAGTGTTGATATTGCTACAGTTATTCAGTGTGGTGGTCTATGGTTTGCAAATGGCAAGTTTGGTGTAACTTGGAGGCTATTTCAGGGTGTTGTTAAGCCAAAAGCTTCAATGAAGGGAAAGTGTCTAGTCAAACTTTCGGAAACAGATCGCGCTACTCTAGAGCGAAGTGATCCTGAGACTGATGGAGCATCTGTTGGCGTTACAATGGCAGATGATACAGATGACGAAGAAGATGAAGTAGTTAAGGCAGAAGAAGAGGAAGAGCCAGAGCCAGAGCCAGAGCCAGAGCCAGAGCCAGAGCCAGAGCCAGTTGCACCAGTTAAAAAGAAAGTAGTTCGAAAGAAGGCAGTTGCTACAGCAGGGGCTTAAGTTGATAAGTAATTAATACAAATATAAATAAAATTTTTTTTGTAATTTTATTTATATATCAAGAACTAGGTTAATCAATATCAGTAAATGTTATATCAATATATATAGAACCTCTATTATGTATAGAATATATATTGTTAGTATTAATCATAGGTATACCTTGATTTAAGATAGTGTATCGTTGATATTTAATAATTTTAAGTTCTTTGATAGGAATATAAAAGTTTTTATTACCAATTAAGATATCAATATTATCAGTATTAATAATGCTAGTAATAGGTGTACTTATATTTATATATAGATTGTTATACTTATCTATATTAATATAAGATGGTAGTTTTGGTTCGCATTGTACAATAAGAGAATTGTAAGATAAATCATAAATAAGTTCATGATGCCAATATGGAATATAAAATATTTCTCCACTAATATCTAATTTATAAACTTCATCATTTAATAAATTGCTCAAAGTAGGATTGAGTAGTATTATATTATCATTTTTAGTACATTCTTTAACTAAATTATCAATTTTAGTAATGATATCATTACTAATATTTAAAATATTAGAATATTTGTCGGTAATATTTTTAAAATTAAGAATAGTAGTTTTGGGTAATGTTTTAAATAAGTCTATAGTAATTTCACTACATTTATTATTAATTAAATTTAAAAAACATTCAGAATCAAGATTTTTATTAATAATTCCATCTAAGAATTGTTTAACTAAATCAGTATATGTAATAGTACTATTAATATTAAGATCAATATCTTGGTTATGAAATTTTAGAAGATATGTATATGCAGATTGAATTTCTTGAAAAGTTTCTGTAGTATCATTATCTAAATTTCTATCAGGATGAAATTTTAATGCTAAATTATAGTAGGCTTCTTTAAGTTCTTTACTAGAGAAATTGTTATTAAGATTTAAAATATGACAAGCTTTATAATAATTCATTGACAACTGCTGATATATATAGTATGTACTTCTCTAAATGATAAATTGGTCTATAATTATTATTATATAATCTCATAAAATTATATTGATTAAGTAAAACCTTATTAAGTTTTTCAGATGATAATAAGTTTTTATTTATTAATTCTTTAATAATATAATTAATGCAATTATAGATATTTAGATCAAAAATACATATATCATATAGATTTTCTCTCAACTGTAAAAATTTTATTTCATTATAATTAATAATTTGTTCAAGTATTTGATCGCAAATACTTTTATGTGAATCTTGCATAATTGTATTGTGATTTGTGAAGAGAGAATTATCATAGCGTTTAATGTCTTTAATATTATTAATTTTATTTATATTATAATTTTTATCTATTTTAACTTTGTATATTTTATTATAAGAAGATCTAGATGGTCTAGGTAAAACAATTTTTTTACAACAATTAACTATATTATTTGGTAAAAAAGATATGTCAGATGTAATAATAATAAATTTAATAGTTAAACTAGAATTATATCTTGTTTGCATATAACTATAAAAAGTTTCTAATAATTCATTATGAATATCATTAAAATTTTTACATAAAATTATACCACATTTAACATTTTTTGCAGAAATAATATCAATAATTTGGTTATAAATTTCAAACCATAATAATTTTGAATTGCATCCTAAGAGAGACATATCAATTTCATAATGTATATCACTTATTTTAAAATAATAATTAGATTTATTATAAGTTATAGTAATTTTTTTTTCATATTTTAAATTGTTAGAAGTGATATGTTTTATTAAGTTTAATGCATATGTATATTTACCAATGCCTTGAGGCCCATATATTATAATATTAGTCATGTTATCAATAGAAGAGATATTATCAGGTAGAGTATATAGTTCGGATTTTTTAGAATTATTAATATAATCAATGAAATGACTTTCAAATTGTTTCATTTAATTTTACATATACAATTTTTTTTAAATGCTTAAAAACAACTTATTAAATTTTGCTATATGAATTTAGTATTAGATAAAAATAATTATGATATAAACAATGTATTTTTTTATGAACCAGTAAAAAATACAGTAATGGATGATAGTAAGTTTATTAGAATTATATATTCTGATGAACATATAATTTTGAATGGGTTATATTTAAAACTAGAGAAAAATAGTAAAGATATGTCAAAAATATTAGAAATAATAGAAAAAGATATATTAAATAAATATATAGTTAGTAAGAATAATCTAAACAAAAATAAGTGTAATAAAATCAAAGATCAATTGACATTTTTACTTTGCAAAAATGTAGATACAAATTTAATGTTAAAAATATCTGGTATATGGGAAACAAATATGTCAATAGGATTAACCTATAAGTTTATATCAGTATAGTATTTAACCGTCGGTAGAAAAAAATTGTAATATAACTTGGGTAATACCTAATATAGATAAATTAGTAAGTCCAATAGCATAAATTAGATATCTTTTATATGAATTTGGATGTTTATCAGTAATAGAATAAAATCCTAAAATTGCTATTTGTAAAAATAATAAAAATGTAAAACTATTAATCCAAGTAAAATAAGTGCTGGCAATATGTTGATCAGCAAGTCGTTGTTTAAACAAAAAAGTTTGTGCAGCAGCAAAAATGAGAACAGTTAATGTAATAATAGCAGGTAAAGGATAGATAAGTATTCTATAAAATCCACCACTCCAGTGTGAAGATGAATCACCTTGTCCTAAAGTAGGAAGTTTATTAGTATTAAATTTTATAAAAAATGGAATTAAAAACAATATAGCTGTAGCGGAAATAATATAACCTGCGGCGCTAGTAGTTACCCATGATTGTGCACTAGCAGATGATTTTTCAGCTTTTTTTTGACCGATATTACCAGCAACAGTTAATACAATACCTATAAATACAATACTATATAAAATATATTCAGTTGTTTTTTGTGCATAAATTTTTTTATCAACTTTCATATAAATAATATTATTATTTTAATTTTATTTATAATTTATCTTTTAACCAATCTAAAATACTATCTCTAGAACAATTAAGATAATCATCATTAAAATTATTAAGTTTAATAAATTTAGGTTTAGTCATTTTATTAGTTTTGTAAAATATATAATGACCATATTGTCCATTTCTTATAGAAATATCTTTTGTAATTTCTCTAAGAATTGTAGTATTAGTAGCAGTTTTATTTATAAAACTAATTACATCATCTAGTGTAATACTAGCTTCATTAATATTAATATTATTAATAGATTTTTTATTATTACCCCAAGTAACATAGAGACCAAATTTACCTTTTTTTAGTATTAAATCAGTATTTTCATATTTTCCTAAAATTTTATCAATTTGATTACTTTGTGTAATATCTTCTAATTTATATTCACCATTTTTTAGTTTTTCTAAATCAATATCTTTTTTAACAGATATAAATTCAGATTTTTTATTAACTGTAGATTTAATAACTGGACCATGTTTTCCAATCATATAAATATGATTATCGTCAATTTTAATTTGTTCAGATTTATTAACTTTTATATCATCATTAATAGAGTCAATTTGATTTAAACATTCACTGCATAATGTATGATATTCTTTTTCTCCTTTGGCAATAATATCTAAAATATCTTCCATTTGTTTTGTATAATCATAATTAAATAGTTGAGAGTAGTTTTTTATTAATAATTCAATAACTAAAATTCCTGTCTGTTGTATAACTAGCTTATTTTTTTCATTACCAAATTCTCTCTTAGTTTCAGTTTCTAATATTTCATCATTTTCTAATTCAAAATCAGTACAGGTAATTGTTTTACCTTTAATATTTTCACGTTTAACATAACCTCTTTGTTGAATTTTTTCAATTAGTGAAGAGAAAGTAGATGGGCGACCAATACCCTTTTGCTCTAATAATTGAACTAATTTAGCTTCTGTATAGTGAGTTTTTAAGTCTTTAAGTGTAAATTTGCAAACAATTTTTTTATAAGGAATAGTTTTATTAACAATTTTTGGTAAATATTCATAAGCCATTTTTTTAGTAGAGTCAACAACAAGTTCTTCTTTAATATTGTAGTCAATAATTTTCCATCCTAAAAAGACTAGATTTTCACAAGTATATCGATATTCATGTTTTTCGGGTGCACTAATTCTAGCTAATATAGTTTTAAATAGAGCATCACACATGCAACTTTCTAGTGTATTTTTCCAAATAAGATAATATAATTTTCGTTCTCGTGTTGTAAAATCGCCATCCTCAGGTAGTTTAGTAACACTAACATTAGTAGGTCTAATTGCTTCATGAGCTTCTTGTGCTTTATTATCATCTTCTTTTTTAGTGCCTTTTTTTTTGTTAGATTTACTAGCCGAGCTATCAGTTAGTACATTAGTATCTTTACAGCAATATTCTTCTCCATAATTTTTTTTTATATATTCAATTGCTTTATCAACAAAATCTTTACTATAGATTTTACTGTCAGTTCTCATATATGTAATATATCCTCCTTCATATAGTTTTTGACAAATTTGCATAGCTTCTTTAGGCGAAATATGTAATTCATTGCTAGAAGTTTGCTGAAGTGTACTAGTAGTAAATGGTTGTGGTGATTTTCTAGTAGAATCTTTAGGTTTATCACATGCTAATATGTGACTATGTTCAGTAGACATTTCAAGAAATTCTACCATTTTTTCTTCATTATCATAATTATAGTTTAATGAAAATGATAAATTTTTATCAGTAAAATAACCATTAGTATTATAAGATTTACTACCAGGAGAATTATTAATATCATTATAATTTTCATAAACGAGTCTTAAAGCAGGAGTTTGACATCTACCAGCAGATAACTTCATTGTGCGGGATATTTGTTCCCATAAAATAGGCGATATCTTATATCCGACAAGAAGATCTAAAATTTGTCGTCCAAGTTGAGCATTAACAAGTGACATATTAAGAGTCGTTGGATTTTTAATAGCTTTTGTAATAGCAGGTTTTGTTACTTCATGAAATATAATTCTTTTTGTATCAGTAATTGATAAGTCAAATAATTGACAAATATGCCAACTAATAGCTTCACCTTCCCGATCATCATCAGTTGCTAAAACTACTTCTTTTGAGTGTGTTATTAATTGTTTAATCTTATTAATTTGTTGTCGCTTTGTATCAATAGGAACAAATTTTGGTTTAAAATTATTACTAATATCAATGTCATTTAAAGAGTTGAGTTGTTGTAAATGACCATAACTAGCGATACATTTATACCCTGCTCCTAAATAAGATTCTATTTTTTGACATTTAGCAGGAGACTCAACAATAACCAAAGTATAAGACATATTATTTTTATTTTAAAAAATAATAATTATTTTCAATTTTAATATAAATATTAGTATTAAAATATATTATGTTAACGCAGTTTATACTTTTATTATTGTCAACAACAAATATAATATTGCCTACAGTAGGAAATATATATAAAAAAACAATACAGTTTCCATTATTAGGAAATCAAAATATAGAAACAAAGTTTATGCAAAATAACATGATAATTATAAAATTAAGTGGATTATTAGATAATAAAGGTAGTGCAAAATATAGTTTAATAGATAATACACTAAATATAGAGTTATCTGATAATTTAAAAATATTAATGAAAAATAAAAAAACTGAATTTAAACTGATAAATTATGATGATGAAAAAGATATTGTAAATATTTATTTACATATTAAACCATTGTTTTACAAAAAAAATATAGAACTTGAGAGAATAAATTAATTAATTATAGATAAAAGATTAATTAATTTATGGTAAAGTATTGTTTCCACCACGAGAACTAATAAATTGCATTTGTTCTTTTGAGATGCATGCACATCCAGTAGATGATGAATACTGTTGAGGTGTAAAGCAACATTCAGGTTTGAATAAGTTACTGGTCCACATAAATAATCCTTTAGGTGGTACTTGGCCTCCGGTGTGTCCAGCTAAAGAAGCATACATATTTTGATAACCTTGGTTAGCAGTAACAGGAGGAGCACTCCACATATCATTAGGAACTCCATATCCTAATTGATAATTTAATGGAGCACCATTTAAGAAACCTTCTTTTTTATCAGAGTTTAAAGATGTTGAACCACACAAAGTATGACAAGCAATAATACCACCGATTAACAAACTAACTATGATAGTTAATAAATTTGCACCCATAAAAGTATATGTAGAATATTTCATTATTATATATAATTATTAGATAAAATTTTCAATAAGTATAAAAATGTTAGGAGTTTTTGTTTATAGTTGAAATTATATTTTGCTAAATAGATAATAAATATTACCAATGAGGCATACTAGTACTTTGATTTCCTTGGAATATATTATTAAACTTAATAATAATAGGAACAGTAGGAATCATAATTGCAGTTGCTAAAGCAATCGGTGCGGCAGCTAATCCCCATCCAATGAAAGGAATCATCATTAAACCTACAATAGTAGCCACTAAAGCAACTAATATAATTACTACAATAATATGAATAATAACCATTATAGTAGATTTCATAGTAAGATAAGTTCCCATCATCATGTATATACCAGAAGTATATACGCCTTTAATTCTCCATAGACTATCTCTTGTAGTTATAGCCATATGAGTTGGTGGTATCATTACATTAAGTGTTCTTCCAGAAATGCTTTTAGCTGTATCAGTAATATCATTTCTCGTGGTATTAAAGAAACCACGTATAGAGTCAACCGATTTTATTGCATCTTCAACGCCTTCTCGTGCAAGTTGTTTTGCATAATATATAGGTGCAAGCGCATCTTGTGCAATACTTTCAAGAATGTTTTGAATGCATCCACTAAAGTTATCTTCAATAACTTTATTTGCTGGTTGTGTATTATTTTTTAATACTAAACTTGCAAAAGGCATGAATAGTGGATTACATCTATTTTTAGGCCAAGATTTTCTAAGTTGAGGTATATGATTTTTAACATAATAGTAAGTAATAGCAACAAGATAAATGTATATTATAATAATAGATACTAAGAGATCACTACCATAACTAGAGAGATAAGATTTTTTATGTTTTAAATATAGAAGATGTATAATATCTTCGATGCTACTCATATATAGTAGAATGATAATATATATGAGTATCTAAACATTTTTTGATGGTGATCCTTGATTATCTTCCCAATCATGGAATATATAATTTCCTAAAGGAATAGTATGATCTGATGTAATTAGACATATAAGAGTTCTGGTATTAATTTCTGATAACTTTGCATCAGGATGATTTTTAACATTAATAAAATTATTTATATTTTTATCATAAATTAGATGAGAACCAGATACTAATATAGGAGTCAAATTCTGATTAACATCAAGTTCACCATCAAAACTATATAATTTTTCTACATAGTTACCAGTATCATTAAGATTGTGTAATTTCATTGTGCCATGTACAATTTGTGAATTTTTGAGAATATCACCAGGATTAATTTCACAAATAGGTTTAATAGTTTCATCTTTTAATTTAACTAAAGTATTTGGATGAAAGCATAACATTCGAACCATATTTCCAGGTGGACCTTCCCATCCGGATTTCATTGCCATAATACCTCCTTCCATAAGATATAAAAATATAGTAAGTGTTCCAATAGTTTTTTGGAATAAGTCTCTAATAGAAATAATCATATGTTGAAAGCCAATCAATAAATTTAGAAAAACACCCATAATATCTTTAATTATACTGGTAATCATATTGCGAATTTTATTAAAAAATGCTCTAATAGAGTTAATTGCGTCGGTAAATTCTTTAGTAATATTACCCATTACACTTTCAGCATAGTGTACAGGTTGTAATAAGTCTTGCATAAAGGTAGATTGTAAATTTTGGACACAAAATGAAAAATTCTTTATAGTATCTTGTCCAAAAACATTAGCAAAAGGCATAACAACTGGATTGCACCTATATTTTGGCCATTCATTCTTAATTTTTTTTATACCAACGGATAGTATATTTGCACTAAATAATATAATAAATATTAATATAATAAGAAATGTTAATAATAGGTCAGTTCCTTTCATAATAAATTATAGTGTTATTTTTATTTATTTTTTGAAGCATAAAAAATAATATTGATTTAATAATCTATATAAATATAATATATTGTTAAATAATATCATGGATGAAGTAATCGATTATCAAGATCCGGATATTCAGCAGTCTCCAGAAGGATTAGTATTTAACCCATTTAATCCATTAAATATTGAGATTACATTGAGCGATGTTCAATCTATTCTTAAAACTTATGGAGTAAATTATAATATAGATAATATAAATTTATATACGAGAGCTTTTGTACATAGATCTTATGTAAAAAGACCAGCATTAGAGAATGCGACGTTAGATATAAAAGTAGTAGAAAAGCCATTTAATTGTATGTCATTAAAAACTAAATCAAATGAGAGATTAGAATTTTTAGGGGATGGAGTATTAGAGTTAGTTACAAAATATTATTTATATAAACGATTTCCAAAAGCAGATGAAGGATTTATGACAGAAAAGAAGATTGCTTTAGTAAAAAATGAACATATTGGAAAATTAGCATATGAATTAAAATTGCATAAATGGTTTATTCTTTCTAAACACGCAGAAGAAAAAAATACTAGAACAAATTTTAAAAAATTAGGGTGTCTATTTGAAGCATTTATTGCCGCATTATTTTTAGATGTAAACAAAATATCAATAAAAGATGAAGAAAATTGGTTTAATAATATATTTAGTACGGGGCCAGGATTTCAAATGGCTCAAATATTTATTGAAAATATTTTTGAGAAACATGTTGATTGGATAACATTAATTAAGACAGATGATAATTATAAAAATAAATTTCAGGTATTAGTTCAAAAAGAGTTTAAAATAACTCCAACATATTTAGAAATTAGTCATAATACAGAAATGGGTTATGAAATGGGTGTATATATTTGTTTAGGTCAAGAAATATATGAGACATCTATTAAAAAGGCTCTTAATTATAGAAATATAGGTTCATTTAAAAAAATTCAAGAACTCTTAGAAACACATCCAAAACAGTTTATATTTATGGGAAAAGGAGTTCATAAGATAAAAAAGAAGGCTGAACAGATAGCTTGCGAAGAAGCATTAAAACAATTAGAATAAGTTATTTAATATTTAATGTCTTTATATATTAAATATGTCAGAAGAGTCAAGCCAACTTTTAGATAAATTGAAACAAAAAAAAGAACCAGCACTCAAGAAACCAGTGAAAATTAAATATGCAGCAAAATCTAAAGAAGAAGTTCAAATAACTACAAAAATTTCAGACAAACGGCCTGTAGCTAATATAAATAGAGAATCTATATTACAAAAAATTGGTATACGACCGACAGTAACAAGTCAAATATCAAGTAAAAAAATTACAGAAGAAGAAGATGAATTTAAATTAGGGACACAAATGAAAGCATTAAGTATAAGTAAACCAGCAGAACCTAGTCCATCAGTTAAACCAGAAATAGAAGAAGATGACGGTGATGATGATGCAGCATTGCTAGCAGCTTTAGCTGAAGCAGAAAAATCAGAAGAAAAAGTTAAATCAAAAACAAAAAAACCATTATCAAAAATAAAAGAAGAATTAGAAGAAGAATTAGAAGATCAAGAATTAGATGAAGAAGCATTATTAGCAGCATTAGAAGATGCTGAAGAGATGGAATTAAAGCCAAAAGAAGAGACATCTATTAAACCTAAAAAAACATCAACAAAAAAAATAACAGGAAAAAGTGTTACAAAAGTAGGGGATACTCTGTTAAGTGAAGCACCAAAAAATGCTGGTGATTTACAAAAATTATTACCTGATAAAAAACCAAAAATATTAGTTCAGGCAGATTCATATTATTTAAATAATCGTGAAGTTTTTGTAAATTTTATAAATGATTTATTAAAAGAGTACAAAAGCAAATTATCTGACTCAAAAGAATATAGTTGTGATGATAAAGGTGATGGTAATTTTTCTCTCTTAACACATCAAAATATAGTAAGAGATTATATCAATTTATTGACACCATATAGAGGATTATTATTATATCATGGTTTAGGATCAGGTAAAACTTGTTCTTCTATTGCTATAGCAGAAGGTATAAAAAGTGACAAAGAAGTATTAATTTTATTACCAAAATCGCTAGAAGTTAATTATAAACAAGAATTAAAAAAGTGTGGTGATGAACTATATAGAAATAATCAATATTGGGAAAAAATAAATACAGTATCTAATCCAGAATTAGTAGATCCATTAGCTTATATATTATCATTATCACCAAAGTTTATTACTAAACAGGGAGGGGCATGGTTTGTAAATAAAAGCAAAGAACCAAATTATAATTTACTAACAGCTGAGCAACAAAAATCTTTAAATGAACAGATTGAAAAAATGTTAGAAAACAAATATAAATTTATTAGGTATAATGGTTTACGTAGAAAAAAATTTGATGAAATGGTAGAAAAAGCCGGAGGAAATCCTTTTTCTAATAAAATAATTGTTGTTGATGAAGCTCATAATTTAGTAAGTAAGATAGTAAATCAATTACAAAGACCTGATTCTTTATCAATGGATATATATAAGTATTTACAGAGTGCAGAAAATACAAGAATAGTATTATTGACAGGTACACCTATAATCAATTATCCTCATGAAATAGCTATAATGATGAATATATTACGGGGTAATATAAAAACTTGGAAATTTCAATTAAATAATAAAGGTAAAAGTGGATTTAAGTTAACACAAGATTCATTAATTAAATTATTTAAAGAAAATTTAGATACAAATTATTTATTAGATTATTTAAATTTTAAATCTACTCCACAACCAACACTCACTATAACTCGTAATCCATATGGATTTTATACAAAAAATAATAAGAAAGGTGAATATGTTGGAGTATCGGGAGGTGTTCAAGGAGAGATTGATGATACAAAGTTTTTAAAATTAATAACAGAAGAATTATTAAAAAAAAATGTAGAAATTGTTCAAGAATCAGTAGAAGTAATAAATTATAAGTGTTTACCTGATAAAAAAGATGAATTTAGTGCGTTATTTGTTAATCAAAATAGTACTAAACCAGAAGATTCAGTAAGTAATATGGAATTGTTTAAAAGACGTATACTAGGATTAGTATCATATTTTCCAGACATAGAAGCTTTACTTCCTAAATTTGAAAAAGATAAAGATTTTAACTTAGTATTAGTACCTATGAGTAACTTCCAATTTGCTGTATATGAAGAGGCAAGAGTAGAAGAACGAAAAATAGAGAGAAATAATGCTAAAAAGAGAGGTAGAGGACAAGGTAATGATATATATGAAAATTCTGTTTCAACATATCGTGTTTTCTCTCGTGCATTTTGTAATTTTGTATTTCCACGTCCAGATATAATTAGACCTTTACCTAGAGATAGTAAAAATTTAGCAGATGTAATAACTGAAACAGCAAATGAAGATTTATTAGATGCAATTAGTGAAGAAGATAGATTAAAAGAAGAAGGTATAATAGATGGTGAAGTAATAGATGATGTAGAAAAACAATCACCAAAAGAACAGACAGCTACATCATTAAAAGAAAATATTTCATATGCAGCAAAACAGCGAAAAGCATTGCAAGACTTATATGATAAAAGAGATGAGTATCTTAATCCACAAGCGTTAGAAATATATAGTCCAAAGTTTTTAAATATTTTGCAAAGATTATTAGATGAAAGAAACATTGGTTCACACTTAATATACAGTCAATTTCGACAGCTTGAAGGTATAGGAATTTTATCTATAGTATTAGAAGCAAATGGGTTTGCTCAATTTAAGATAGTAAAAACAGGAGGAGTTTGGAAATTAAATATAAAACCTGAAGATATGGTAAAACCAAAATTTGTTTTATATACTGGTACAGAATTACCAGAAGAGAAAGAGATAATACGTAATATTTTTAATAGTAATTGGGATGCATTAAATACAGGTGAAACTAGTAGTCTTAAAGAACAATTAATAGAAATGGAAAAGACAAATCCTGTTGTAGATGGTAAAAAAATTATAAAAAATTATTTTGGAGACATAATTAAAGTAATTATGATTACAGCATCTGGTGCAGAAGGTATTTCTTTAAGTAATGTAAGATATGTACATATAATAGAACCATATTGGCATCCAGTTCGTATAAATCAGGTTATAGGTCGGGCAAGACGTATATGTAGTCATAAAAATTTACCACTAGAATATCAGACCGTAGAAGTATTTTTATACTTAATGGAATTTACAGAAGAACAGATAGAGAAAGCATCAAGAGAATTAAAAACACAAGATAAAAGTAAATTTACAAAAGAAATCTATATGAATTATAAATCATTAGATAATCCTTATTTAACAAGTGATCAATCATTATATGAAATTTCAAATCAAAAAGAAGTTATTACCCAAGGAATATTAAAAAATATTAAAGAAGCATCAATAGATTGCAATTTACATAACCCAATTGGCACTAGTAAACAACTAAAATGTTTAGTATTTGGTTCAGACAATCCTAATAAGTTTGCATATGCACCATCTATATCAAATCAAGAAAAAGATGAAGCGGCACAATTAAATAGAACTGAACTTAAAATTAAATTAAAGAAAGTTACTTTACCTGATAGTAAAGGAAATAGAACAGATTATGCATATAATGCAGCCGTATTAGAAGACCCAAGTAATGAAAATAGTGATGGAGTAATAGTAACTAGAATATATATTTTAGATAGTGCTGCAGCAGATAATCCTATACCAATTGGTAGTTTATATTTTAAAAATCAGGCTAAGCCAGGCGAAGCTCCAAAATATAAACCTGTTGATTTTACATTTTTAGCTCAAAGTAAAAAATAAATTATAAGCTATAATATTATTTTAAAAGTAATTCAAATATCTTATCTTGATTTTTTAATGTTAATTGCTGGTTAATTGAAATTGTTCGTAATAAATTTAAAATATTTTTAATGTCATTATTGTCTTCTCTAGTTACTTCAGTTGTTTTACTCTCTGTACTCTCTTTAGTCTCTTTAGTTTTAAGTTTACTAATAATATTTTCAGTAGATGGAACAAATGATACTTTTTTTGATTCATTCTCTTTTGGTTCATTTGGTTTAGTATCAACAGTATATTCTTTGGATTTAGGCAATGGTGGTAAAGTATCATATGATCTATCATTAATTAAACTATTTAATTTAAGATTTAATTCTTGATTATTAAATGGTTTATCTACATCATCACTAAATGATACATCAGTAGGTTTATTATGATTCACTAGTTGAATAAATTCCTGTTTTTTATTTTGAAATTCTTCATTAACTTTAATTTTAACTTCTTGTAAAGGTTTTTGTATATGTTCATTTGTAAAATATCTTATTTTTTCCATCATTTTAGTCATTAACATTTTATTACGATCAGTAAGAGACATATTAGTTAAATTCGAAATTTCTACAATAATTTGTTCGTATATAGTTTTTATATTATCAAAATATGTATCTGGTATATTAACAAATGCATTTGCGTCCATAAGAAGTTGCCAAATCATTGCTTTATTGGTTGTAGATATAAAGTCTTTTTCTGTCATATATAAAAATAAATTAATTTATTTTTATATTAATTAAATAATATTTTTCTTAATTTTTCCATCTCTTTATCAGGAATTCTCTCTGTAAAATATGGTAACTTGTTACTAGTTAGTAAAGTAATAATAATGTATAATACATACATTCCACATTCCGTGTCACTTTTTTGATGCTCTGTCTTATTAATATATTCTTTAATATTTATATTAAGTCGTTTAGCCTGATTAGTAACTCTATCTAAAAATTTTCTTACCTGCTTTGGTGTTTTATCTGCGTTACTATCAAAATAATATATAAAATTTTTATTTAAATTAATAAAAATGCATATCCAGTGTGAGCCACCTAGATAATGTGGATCAGTATTTAAAATAATTCCTATTTTATTAATACCTTTATTTAATAAATTTTTCACACTTAAATTACATAAATCGTTCCATACACATTGACCAAACATTTTTTTTTTATCAAAATCAATAGGCGAAGGTCCAATAAATTTAAAATTAGGATATTTTTTTTCATATTGTTTCATTACATTAATAATATCATTGCTATTAAGCCATTCATTCGGATTTTTTTTCCATGTAGGAGGTGCGCTTGGTGCAAATGTATATTTTTTAAGTGAACTATCTAAATTATCTGATATAAAATTTTGTTTTAACCAACAACGTTCATTTCCACAATTTTTACTTAAATAGTGTTTAAGAGTTTTCCAAATTTGATATGTATCGTTTGTATAAATTTTCTTGTCTGGATAGTCTTTATTCCATTCGCGTTTTAATTTCAACAAGCTAGATGGAGAGTAACAGGTATATGATAATTTTTTATTTGGACTACAATTTAAGTTTTTAAAGTTTTTATGGGTTTTATTTCTTACCTTTCTATTTTTTTTAGTTCTACCAACCATCTTATAATTATATGAGATTATTCTTTACTACTTATAGTTTTTACACCTTTAACTCGTAGTTTTGGATCTTTAATATTAATATTTTTTTTTTGTGGTATTATATGATTTTCTGATGTATTTACAGAAATTTTTTTAACAAAGTTTTCTAAATTAGGCACCGAATCATTTGTAGAATTAATTAACATATTATTAATAGATTCAATATCATGTTCTAATTCTGCATTAGTATCTTTTATATTATTTAAACTTAAATCTAGATATTCTTGCTGATATATATCTTTTGTATCTTGTTGTTTAAAGTAGTAAATTAACTCAGATGCATATTTTTGAAAAATGATTTGTAAATCATTATTGGGATAATTGCCTTTAATCATGTCTTTTGTTAATTGACATATTCTTTTTCTATAGAATTTAATATCTTTATCTAATTTGGTGTCTAATAAACTTTGATTATTTTTTATTAACATATTAGGATTTAGTAGATATTCTAAAGTAATTTTATTTATATATTCTTCATTATCCATAATAATATATAAATATTTAATTATCTTTTATTTCTTGGCGCGTATCATTATTAAATAATTTATTTCCTAAATTTACTGGAGGAGGCAAAAATGGATAACCAGCTTCTCTATTTAGTGTAGGTTGTAAACCCCAAATATTATACTCATAATTTGATGTAGGTAAATTAGGGTATAATCCTTGTGCTGTGCTAGTGTTCGATTTTGGAACAGTTGAATTATATAAATCACTGGTACTATTGGGGACATATGTTGCTTGTGGCGCATTTTGTAATGCGTAAACTTGATTTCTTAAAATAGATTCTGTATTAATATTTTGATTATATTGGCTCCATGTACCTCCACTTGTACAAGGTAAGAAATATTTTTTTGGATCTGAATTATATTTAAGAACTCTTGATTTACAAATAGGGCCAGGAGGAATACTATTATGAAATGGACGAGTATATAATGTAGATTGAGGTCTAGGAGTGATTAATACATCTATATTACCAGTTGCCATAGTTCTTGCTAAAATTCTCTCATTTATTTCATTAACTAATCGATCTGTACATAAATTACAATTTATTGTGGAATTGCTCATATATTTATACTGTTATAATAAAACAAATCTAAAGATTTAATTTATTATATTGTATATGTGTGGAATATTTGGTCTATTAAATTATAATAATACTGAAATAACAACAAATTTTATTGGAGAACAAGCTCAAAAAGGGCAGCATAGAGGCCCAGATTCTTATAAAATAGATATTAATAATAATATTTTTTTAGCATTTTATAGATTAGCAATTAATGGTTTAGATAAAAAATCAGACCAACCTCTTAAATATAATAATAAAGTATTAATTTGTAATGGAGAGATTTATAATTATAAGCGTTTATATGAGATTATGGATATTAAACCTATATCTAATTCAGATTGTGAATGTATTATTTATCTATATGAAAAATATGGAATTAATTATACACTAAATGCATTAGATGGTGTTTTTGCGTTTATATTAATTGATTATGATATAAATAAAATATTTGTAGCCAGAGATCAATTTGGTGTCAGACCACTTTATTATTTATCAAGTGATACATTAGAAGACAGTAATAATAAAATGTTAGGATTTTCATCAGAGATGAAACAATTACATATGTTTACTCAAGATATTGATAAACATAAGTATAAAGGAATAGATAAATTAAAAGTAAATCTATTTGATCCAGGAAGTTATATGGTATTAAATCTGGAAGATGATCTTTGGAATATATCTGAAAAAATAAGATTCGCCAATTTTCATTTAGCACGAATAAATCCACCAAATGACGATATAGAAGAGCGTAGTATTGTGCAAAATATACATGATATTTTTTGTGAAGCGGTATATAAAAGAGTTACAACAAGTGATAGACCAATCGCTTGTCTATTATCTGGCGGACTAGATAGTAGTATAGTAGCTGCATTAGTTAGTAAAATTTATAATAAACCATTATCAACATATAGTATAGGTTTAGAGGGATCAGAAGATTTAAAATATGCTAGATTAGTAGCAAAACATATAGGATCTAACCATACAGAAGTAGTAGTATCAGAAGAAGACTTTTTTGCATTTATTCCTTCAGTAATTGAGAATATAGAAAGTTACGATACTACAACAGTTAGAGCAAGTGTTGGTAATTTACTAATATCTCAATATATTTCTGAGTCATCAGATGCTAAAGTAATTTTCAATGGAGATGGTAGTGATGAACTTATGGGTGGATATCTCTACATGAATCATGCACCAGACGCATTAGAATTTGATAATGAATGTAAACGATTATTAAGAGATATACAATATTTCGATGTTTTAAGATCGGATAGATCTATTTCTACTCAAGGATTAGAACCACGTACACCATTTTTAGATAGAGATTTTGTAACATTTTTTCTTTCTATACCAGTAGAATATAGATTTAAAACTAATAAACAACAAGAAAAATATCTTTTTAGAAAAGCATTTGATAAGGATTATATACCAAAAGAAGTTTTATGGAGAAAAAAAGAGGCATTTAGCGATGGTGTAAGTAGTAAGGATAGATCGTGGTATCAGATAATAGATGAGCTAGTCGCAAAACAGACTAAAGTTACATATGACTTAGATAAAGTCTATTTACATAATTCTCCAGAAACAATGGAACAATTATATTATAGAACAATTTTTGAACAATTATATCCAAATCAAGAACATTTAATACCATATTTTTGGATGCCAAAATATGTTCTTGCGACTGATAGTAGTGCACGTTCATTAGATATATACTCATTAGATACAACTAATCAAGATGGTAGTGATGATAGTCAACTCTTAAGTGATTTAGACAGCATAGATTTAGATACTTAATTTATATATCGTTTAATAGTTTTATTTTTAGTTTCATATTTATTGCGGCGAGTAGTTTTATTAATTGGGTGTAAAAAGAGTTCGATATGTTCCATTAATTCCTTACCATTTAAATTATGATTAAAATTTCGTTTACTATCTTTTTCTAAATCGGACATGTTGTACCGATTCATAAATTTATGAATATAATTATTAAAACTATCATATGACATACCGATATTACTCTTATAAAATCTATCAACAAGTAAATTTATGGGTAAAATTACACTATAAGGTTCAATGTGAATATAGTAAACATTATCATTATCCATTTTTTCGTGGTATAAGTCATCAATAAAACATATTTGAGTTTTATTTCCTAATTTAGTAGTTCGTAAGAAATCATCCACAGTTTTATCGTGAGTTGTACGTTGAGATTCAATTTGTATACCATTAACAATATAAGCACCAATATGATTGTCAAATAATTTGTAGTTTACTTTATTATCTAAATAGAGACAAATACGTCTTGCCCATTCTTTAGGCCCTTGATTATTAGTATAGAGACATACTTTATATAATTCGCCTTTAATTTTTTTGTCTCTTAAAAATTTCATAACATTAAATATATTAGGTCTAAAATATTCAGGATATAAGTCTAGAATATGCATAAATTCTTTTTTTGTAAGTTTTTTTTTATATAATTTTTCAATAGCATCACAGAAAATACCTAATTGCTGAAAGCAACCAATTGTTTCATCTAAATCAAATACAACAACCTGTTTAACTTGATTTCTCATATAGTAATAGTATGATAAAAAAAAAAATTATCAAAATAGTTATAATAATTAGTAAAGTAATTAAATTATTATTATCGATCATAATAATTTAATATAATAAATTATCTTTTTTTTGTCTTTTTATTCTTTTTAGTTTTTTTAGTTTTTTTAGTTTTTTTACTCTTTTTTGTCTTTTTTGTAGCTATTTTAATTTTTTTAAATAATTTACCACCTGTCATTACTTTTGCCCATAGTGTTGGATTAGTTTTAAGACTATTAATAGTATCTAGTTTAATAGCCTTATTTACATTGTGAAATAAAAAAGTATGACCATTGTTATATAATATTGTAGTACTATTCTCATATGGATACACTATGGTTCCATCAATATCATAGAAATCAGAGTAACAAGGAAAAAAAAGTAAATTGTATCTATCTTCTACTTTTTGGGCATTAGGATCATTAATTAACATTAAATAATTACGATTTAATGCATATGGTATAAAATTTAATAGCTCTACTGGTGTATTTCCTAGACCAGATAATGGTTGTAAACGTCGAGTCATTTCTGCAACATCTCTAATACTATCTTTATTTACAAATAGAATATCATCATCACTAATTTGAATTAAAACATCATCATTCATTATTCTAGGCGGATGAATTCCTTTACTTATTAAATCATCTCTAACTTGAAAATATTTTTGCATACCTTGTATTATAAAATATATTAATTCATCTTTTCCTGATGGATATACTATTCTTTGATCAATAAATGCTGCATAAATTGTACAAAAACCATCTCCAACTGGATCTATAACATACCAATTATTTTTACCAAAAATTTTTAAAAGTTTTTTTCTTTGATCATAACGTCTTGCAAGATCATCATCAGTTTCTCCAACGTTGGACCCAATGTAAAAATTCTGGTCAATCCATTCCATAAAAGTAAATGCTTTTGTATGTTCTTTAATTTTTCCTGTTGTTTGATCACTTTTTAAAAATGCTTCTGATTCTTCTAATGCTCTTCTGAATTGTTCTTCTTCACTTAACATAGATAATTCCCGGTCGGTTAGCATTCCTAAAGATGAGAGGTACACGGCCTGAGATGATGCAGGAGGTGGTGCAGGTGGAGGAGTAGGAACTGGTGCAGGAGCGGTAAGTGGAGTAGCCCGGGTTAAAGCATAATTTAATGCTTCTGATTCTTCTAATGCTCTTCTGAATTGTTCTTCTTCACTTAACATAGATAAATCCCGGTCGGTTAGCATTCCTAAAGATGATGGTCCTGCTTGAGATGATGCAGGAGGTGGTGCAGGTGGAGGAGTAGGAACTGGTGCAGGAGCGGTAAGTGGAGTAGCCCGGGTTAAAGCATAATTTAATGCTTCGTGATTAATTTTATTACCAGAAAATAACAAAGCACCTTTTGCAACCTTATCAGTTATTTCAAGTCCTGCAGGTAGTAATGTATCTTTTAATTCTTTAATTTTTATAGCACTCATATATAATATTAAATATTTTAATCTATTTTAATCAACCTCCTCAATTTTAGGACCATTATTAGTAATTTCTTCTTCAGGTACACCCGGCATTCCACCTGGCATTCCACCTGGCATTCCACCTGGCATTCCACCTGGCATTCCACCTGGCATTCCGCCTGGCATTCCGCCTGGCATTCCGCCTGGCATTCCGCCTGGCATTCCGCCTGGCATTCCGCCTGGCATTCCGCCTGGCATTCCGCCTGGCA
>Ga0181417_1000068_pt1 | contig 30693 bp, 45 predicted proteins | sample 40SPOviralmetaG_FD_130142 | JGI IMG/M metagenome (GOLD analysis project Ga0181417, IMG submission 130142) | Marine viral communities from the oligotrophic San Pedro Time Series (SPOT) site, San Pedro Channel, CA, USA - 40 SPOT_SRF_2013-02-13 | ecosystem: Environmental > Aquatic > Marine > Strait...
GATGGTAAGCTTGATAAGAACCCATTTTTTAATGATTAAGGAGCCGTCTCCGTTTTTTTCGATGGCCTTTTTATATCTTCATGTCTTATGATAATATCGTAATTAGTTCTGTGTATATTATCTTTCATGATTAATCTACCTTCATCTGTATCATGTATTCTTATAGTTAAATAATACCTATGTGAACATGGATCTATCATAGCCGATGTTAATCTCAAATTCCGGTTTATTGTACCGATTTTGAGTTTTTTATCACTCCAAAACTTTTCCATGTCCGGGCGCTTTTGAAAAGAACGACGCAAATGCTTATTCTCTAGATATAGTATATCCAAACGATTTTGCATTTCTTTTAATTCTTTATCGTCTTGAGAAAGCTCTTCTTCTGCGGTCTTATCGCGTATATCCAAACCAATTTGCATTTCTTTTAATTCTTTATCGTCTTGAGAAAGCTCTTCTTCTGCGGTCTTATCGCGTATATCCAAACCAATTTGCATTGGTTTTTCGTTGTTCGAACGAGGAATCTCGGCACGTTTCTTCATAATTTCGATGTTATTAATCTTTTCCGTGTTATTTTCGATGGCCTTAATCGTTTCCACGTTCTCTATATTCATCACGTCGTGAAAGATCTTTTCTTGTCTTCGATGAATAGTATTCTTAATTTTTTTCATACGGTATCTTATTAAAGGATTAAAAATGGAGTCGTCGCCGCGCATTATTTTTTTATTATCACATTTATGGTATTCCAATTCTTTATCATCATTCCAAAATATATCATTTTGATATTTCAATAATTCATATATTTTTTCTCTTTCAGTTTTAGAATTTGTCATTGAATTATCCGAACTAAAATAATCACGCGTATCGACGTTTTCAAATGCATGTGGGTACACGTGAACAGTTTGAATTTTATTTTCCGTTTTATCTACGTCCATTGTTAACGTATTACCCATTACACCAATTCCACACCCGTTTACGTTGGTTGCTATACTCGTAACAGATATAGTAATAGGAAATTCCGTTAAATTAAAAAAAAGAACTGTTGTAGGTGTCGTATGTTTTATTTTAGATTTTCGTGTACGTTGTACTATTTTACAATTACTCAATCTAATTATAGGATTCCAATATACACGTTTGGGAATACAAAACCATTTATACCGAATACGCGTGGGTGAACGCGAATAATCCTTTAAAAATTCTCTTATTATTCTTGAACAGTTTTCGTATTTCGGAGTATCATTCTCTGGATTCATTATTTATATATGTCACTATTTTACTGACGAATTTGAAATTGATTATTAACAACTTTCTTTTTTCATCCATTTTTCGAGACCAATTGGATTGACGTGTTTATCTTTGAAAACGATATCACAATTTGAATGGTGTAATATTTCCTCCATGATTGGTTCGTCCACTTTACCATTTTCGTATAAAGTATATACGGTTAAATAATACGTATATGTACATGGATCTATTAATGCACTAGATGCTCTCAAACACGCTGACACTTTTACAGTTGTGTCGTGATCATCATTAAACATTAATCTTTGAAACCATCGTTTCTTTTTGAATTTATTAAGGTATCCATTTTCAGATAATTTGGGTTCTAATATACATTTTTGTTTCTTATTTTCAGAAGGATCAACGCTCATACTTATACTATTTCCCATTGCACCTATACCACACCCAGTCATTTTTGTGCATCTACCCTCAATAACAACTTTTATTCTTTTATCTGACATATTCACAAACAAAATACTTGTAGGTGTTACGTGTCTTATCTTAGAACGCGTACTCCTTCTTATTACATTACACTTACCTAATCTAATAAGTTTGGGATATCTAGGTATTATACCTAAACACCCGTTTTTTAACGAAAAGTACGGAAACTTTGCGTTATAATATTCCTTCAGAAATTCCTGTATATGTGGTTCATACTCCGAGTCGTTAAATTTACGCAAGAGCATATTACTTATATAGGTGAAAAAAAAGTTAAAGAAAAAAATCACTATTTAATTAAGTATGGACACATGTTCTGTATGCTGTGAAAAATTCAGCAAAACGACTCGTAAAAAAGTGACGTGTCCGTTTTGTCAATTTGAATCTTGTAAAACATGTTTACAAAGGTATATACTATCAATTTTCGATATTCCGCATTGTATGAATTGTAAAAACGAATTAGATAGAGAATTTATAGACTCGTCTTGTACTGTCAGGTTTAGAAATATAGATTATAAAACACATCTAGAAAATATACTTTTTGAAAAAGAAAAAGCGCGTATGCCAGAAACACAACCAGAAGTAGAACGTATTATTAAAATGCGAACATTAAGGGAAAAGTATTATTCTTTATTAACAGCACTCAGATATTATAGAATAGATAGACAGAATGCACTAGATATGGAGGAAGAAACAGAACAATGGGATAATCAAATAAGTACAACTGAAGTATATTTAGCACAATTAACATACGATATGAACATTTTACGTTACAATAATGTGGAAAGTAATACGGATCGAAATTTTATTAAAATGTGTCCAGATGGAGAGTGTAGAGGATTTATAGATAATGATTTTGTATGTGGTATATGTAAAAAAAAATTTTGTAAAAAATGTAACGAAGAATTACACGAAAATCATACATGTAACCCAGAAACTGTCGAAACAATAAAACTTATTAATAAAGATACAAAACCGTGTCCAAAATGTGCAACAATGATACATAAAATAGATGGATGTGCACAAATGTGGTGTACAAACTGTAACACTGCGTTTGATTGGAGAACAGGTAATTTAGTAAAGGGTAGAATACACAATCCACATTTTTTTGAATTCAAAAAAAGATCGAGAGAACATGGTGATATACCATGTGGTGGTAGACCAAGTATAAGCGAATTAAGCGATAAAAAAGCTAGTGATGAAATTTTGGATTTACTAATAACATTACACAGAATTGATAACGAACTAATACATAGATATGGTGATATATATGATGATGATAATCATCATTTACGTATATCATACATGTTAAACAGTATATCAGAATATGAATTTAAAAAAGAATTACAGAAAAGAGATAAACAAAAGTGTAAAAACACAGATGTTAGAAATATTTACGAATTATTTACAAATAGTGTAAGTGATCTATTAAGACAGTGGATTTTATATAATGATATTGATGTCATACAACATGTTAAAGAATTACTGGACTATTCAAATGACATTATTGATACTATTAGAAAAAGGTATAATTCAAAATTACCACGTTATATAACTTTACCAATGCCTTAAAGATTTAGATATATACTATTCAAAGATGTACCTAAAAAGATACGAAAATATTATTTATTCAGTTACTAGTTTAATTCCATGTTTAATATCTTATAATTTTCCAACAAGTTATTCAAAAATTGGTATTTTATTACATTACCCTTTTAGATTTGCATTTAACACACATAGGGCTTTTTTTAATGATTTAAAAACGAGTGAAATTTTATATAAATTAGATATATTATTTTTCCATGTTTGTTTATTTCTAATTGGCTTCGATTGGGAGAGAAAAATTCAAAAATTACAAACAATATTTCACATTTTATCTATATATTCACTTAAAAATTATAAACCATTTTATATCGGAGAAGATAAGAATAAAATAGATACGTTCTTATTAATAGGTATATTTCATAGTACTTTTTACATGTATTATGTAAATAAACTAGTCTATTTTTCGTGCTTTTACATTTGTATGATTATATCACTTTTCAATGAAAATCCAAAACAACAAAGAAAATTAGTAAATTATATAAATTTAGTCATGGGTCCAATATATTACGCATTATTCTGGTCGGTGAAAAAAATTCATAATTCACCTCTTAAATTTTAATTTAAAAAAATGAATCAAAAAAAATCTGAAATTTCTGAAAATTGAAAAGTCTCAACCACCTTGTACCCCTAGGGTGGTAGCACAATTACGATTTTCAAAAATTTCACACCGTTTTTTTAATAATTTAAAATACTATGTATATATAAAATATATAGGAAACTGTTACCTCCGTCTTTTTTTTGATCTGAAATTTTTGAAAAATGAAAAGTCCCAACCACCCTACACCCTTAGGGTGGTTGGGACTTTTCGAAAACTGAAAATTTCACGTATTTTTCACTTAAAAATAAAATTATAAAAAGTGAAATATACATAAAACATATAGAAAACTGTAACCTCCGTCATTTTGAAATTTTGAAACTTTTCACCCTACCCACCCATGTATATATACATGGGTGGGACTCCATACATTTGGAGAAATTTCACAGTCGAAAAAAAAAATTGTATTTTTTTACTCTCTCTCCTATATACATATGATATACAAATATTAAGTCTCGTCATGTTAGTATATATTGAAATATTTATAATTTGTATGACCACCACCCATGTATATATACATGGGTGGTCTAAGGAGGGAAACGAAAAATTTCAAAAATCAAAAAAAATAAAAAAAATAAAAGTGTATAATAAAAATAAATGAAGATTAACAATTTATTAATAACGTTAATTATTATTATTTTTATAATATGGTTTTTAATACCTAGACCTACTTATACAGAACCCAAAATTATAGAAGGTTTATTAAGTGATAGTGAATGTGAACACATTAAAAAAGTATCCAAAAGTAAACTCAAATCATCTACAGTATCACAAAAAAGGGATATCGATGAAAAAGTTCGAAAAAGCGACACGGCTTGGCTCGGATATGATGACGATTATGTTGTTAAGAAAATAATGGATACATGTTTAGACAAAATAGGTAAACCTATTGAGAATTGTGAAAGCTTACAGATTTTGCGGTATGATAAAGGTGGTTTTTATAGTCCTCACCAGGATGCATTTGAAAATGAAAAAAATAACAGAACAGATACGTTCTTGATTTCCTTGAGTGATGATTACGAAGGTGGTGAAACATCGTTTCCAAATTTAAACAAAACGTATAAATTGAAAAAAGGTGATTGTTTACACTTTAAAACATTAGATAGTAGTGGAAATAGACCACGTAAGGCTTTACACGGTGGTAACCCAGTTCTATCGGGTGAAAAATGGATTTGTAATTTATGGATTCGACAAGAAAAATTTAATCCATAATTTCATTTAATGTATTTTTTTTTATAATGTATAAATAAGAATCAATATGGCTGGATCTACAGACAAGATCATGTTGATCATGGCTTTTGTATCGAGCTTTTTCATATTTGTTGGAATAATAACATCGGCTTTATTTCTCAGTTCAGAAGATAAGACTAATTTAATAGATGTTAAAGACTTCTCACTCGGTAAACTTTTACCAGAAGGGCTTATAGGTAGGTATAATGCATCTTCTTTAAAAACTTCTTCGTGGGACGATGTATCTGGTAAAAGTAACCATATTAAATCCGAAAATATAACAGGTATTGATAAAATTAAAAAAGGGTTTGGTTTTAAGGGTGAATATGTATACGGTGGTATAGATACGTCTCTAGAATTTCCTCAAGAATTTAAAGGAAATAATTGGACTTTTTTTGCAGTTGCACGATATAATGGTACCAACAAAAAAAGAATATTCACGACTAAGCACGACAGTGGTATAAACTGGTTAGCAGGATTTCACGGTGAAAAAACAGGTGTAGCACACTACGGGGATCTTGGGGAGGATGGTGCGCGCACGGGTAGTGGATGGTTAAATAAAGAATATGATGCAACTACTACACCAGATGGAGTATCTTATTCTTATGATGATCAAAACAAAAAAACAGATCCAAACTCTTTACACGGTAAAAATTCCTGGGTATTATTGATGTCAACTAAAACAAACTTTAGAACGAATGGAAAGAATAGACACGATTCTAATCAGTCGTCTTTTGCTGTTGCACCTGAAAAAATGGGTATAAATTTGTGGGATAGTGAATTATCTGATTGGGCAGTTTATGAGATTTTGATTTTTGATAAATTTTTAGCGGATGATAGAATAGTAGAGGTTGAGACATACTTGAGAGAAAAGTATATACTTGCCGATTTATCTAGGAGTATAGATTATAAAAGAGGTAAACTACCAGAATCGAATTTTACTCAAAAAACCCTCGACTTTTTTGGAACTAACGAGGAGTGTCGATTACACGCACGTGAACAGGGATATAAAATATGGGGTAGAAACACGGAAGAATCCAATGATAACGATAATAATGACAGAAACAAATGTTTTTTTTATGACGACCACGTTCCTGTAGATGATACTGATAAATTTGAGGGTGATGATAACAACGTATCAAACGTAACGGGTTGTGTAGAAAAGGGTAAGGACGTTTCAACTTATTGTACAACAGATAAAACGGGGAGCTATGGACCAGTCGCTGATACATCCGGTGTTTGTAAAGTAGTAGAGGGGAGTGGTGGGGTATTTTATTCCGACGAAACTCTTCAATCGAATTATTGTGATAAGTATATCAATAAACCTCAATGTGTAGAAGGGACATTTGCAATTGACAACGTTGGCAACAAAAATAAATCTGAACATTGTAGATGGGATGATATTTCATCTCCATCTCCATCTCCATCTCCATCTTAGTACACGTAAATACTTATCTACAGAGTTTTTTCAAATGAATTAAAATACTTAATGATTACACGATAGAATAGAATAATGAAAGATACCTTCAAGTTCAAAATAACGGATACCACAACACCAAATGACATGGATTCCTTTTTTTATGACGTATGGTCCCGAAACAAAAACGTTTATATTTTATTAGATACAACCTCGTGTAAAAAAGTATCGTTAACGCGAATACTTTCAATTAAAAATGTTCTAAACAAACACAGAAACAATTCAAAAAAATATATAGATTATACAACAATATTAGTAAAATCGCGTTTAATTAAAAATATATTACGCGTAGGTTTATCTATAATAAGAACCGAACGACCGGTTTATATCGAGACACTTTAATTATATAGAACATGTTCCGTATGTGAAATATAATTAAAATATTCATTAATATAAATGAGTGAGCGTGTTAAACCAAAAAGACTTTTAAATAATTTTAAAACTGTAGAAAATAAACCAAGAAATTTAAACCAAATAAACAAGTGGCAAATTGATTATTTAAAACGCGCGATATTCAGGTATGAAGGAAATATAAATATTCTAGACCGTAAGGAGAAAACGGCTATCAATGCAATGAAAAAAAATGGGGCATCAAATACAAGTATTAAAAACAGAAAAGAACTTTTTAATAGAAATAAACGATCATATCAATTGAAGATTAATAAGGCTAAAAAAGAAATAAAAAATTTGTAAACTTAATTATATAGAACATGTTCCGTATGTGAAATATAATTAATTAGTTTTCGTCATTCAAGGTCGCTTATTTTTACCCTGAACTTGTTGATGATGTTCCTCCTACAACCGTCCCTTGACTTGTACCTGTCGGTGGTATTGTAGATGTAGATACAAAATTATCATCATCTGAATCCTCATCATATACAATATCATCGGTACACATATCCTCACCATCATCGTTTGGATCTTTTTTCAACAGATCCATTTCCTCTTTCTCAGCCTTACTGATATCTTCCGGCGAACTAGCCTTTATGTTTATATCAAACGTTACTAGATCTTTTGTATACCCTTTAATATGTAAAAACAACATTGTCAATTGCACTCCTATCACAGTTGGCATATTTACACCCGGTTTCATAACAAACCATTCACCCGTAAATTCTGCACAATTTCGAGATGTTGGTTTAGGTCTTATATATAATTTGTTATCTTTACCAACTTTCTCAATTTTAATCTCCATATTATTTAAAATAGATTCTGTGAAAAAATTTCTCATTTTAGTATGGCTTGTTAAATCATCCCAAAAAATTTCCAACAAATTTTCACCATACTTATTTTCGATACCTATAACATTTCCATCTATATTTCTTTTCTCTATGTACACACACCTCTTTTTATCATCACCATATACACATCCCAAATCTTTATGTTTTTTATATATTGAGTCCGGATGAAACGACGACGAAGAAGTTAAATCTATCGAATCGTCGTATGAGTATCCTATTACCGCATATTTTTGATTGATCGGGATACCAAGGTCTTCACACCACTCTTTTGTCGCATCTGGTATAGGTATTAATGACCCATCATCTTTATCTTCATCATATATCTCGTCACAAGGCATTTCGTTAGTTGTATAATTTTCTTTTGTTGGTAGATCTGGTATATATACACCATCATCTGTTATTTTTACAGAAACTTTATCTTCTTTACTTGGACTTGGACTTGGACTTGAACTATTCCCCTGATTACTTGGACTTGGACTTGGATTACTCTCCTCTTCGTCCTTTTTGTAAAAAACAAAAAATACAACCACTGATATTATTATTAATATGGCTAAAAATAATAGAATATATTTTTGATTACTATTATTCATTATTTATACTTATTAATAATATTATTATTTTATAATGTTAAATAAAAAAAAATAAATTACAAGAAATTAATTTAAGACGACAAAAACGCTCCAGTTTCATCAATGATGAGTTCACCTCTATCGGCTAACATTTTTCGGTGTAACATGTGGTGTTGCTTAACATCGTCTTTGTTTTGTCCGACGTATGGTACGGCATAGCCTTGTTCACACATCCATTTGTTCACGTTTGTCCAAATCCCATCTTCGTGAACCCAAAGTTCACCGAGTGCGCGTCCGTACTTACCAACTGAGTCACGTTCTTGGCACCGTAATTCAATTTCACAATCGTCCTTATCGGATTCGACAGCTTTCGTCACCCATTTAAGAATCTGTTTCTTGGCGTGTTTCCCGTAAATCTTTTCGGTCAAATCACGCGTTCGCGATTCTTCGGTATCGATACCGAGTAATCGTACACGTTGGCGGATGAGTACATCGAACCCCAAATCGATAAGAACGTCAACGGTATCACCGTCAACGACTTTCGAACACGAGTCGATTTTGTATTTGAATTCACATGGTTTTTGGTCGTAGGTAGTCATTAGTATATATAGAGTATAATGGTTTAATCTTTAATTACAATTTACACTTTAATGAATTAATTAATTCTAGTATATCATCTTTACTCTTAGATGTTTCTTTTTGTAGTTCTTTATGACATTCTTTACAAATAGCTTGTAAATTATTATGTTCATAATGATACGCGATCCATTCGTCTGTAAAATCATAATCTTTTTTAAAAAAACATTTAGTATGTTGGTCGGTATCTCCAAACTCATTTGGAATTGTATTTTCCGGTTTTGATTTTAAAAAATCATATACAAGTTTATTAAATGTAAGAGGTGATTTATGATCTGTTACCAATTCTTTTTCGGATTTACATATTTCACAACATTTTTTATCCTTTTTAAAAAGAATTATTTGTTCCAAAATATTCGTACGAAGTGCATCTATAAAATGATCATAATATTTATCTTCATCTGATTTTAAAGATTTATTTTTCTTATAACAATGTTTAAAAGAAGTACACTTCGTTTCACCATTTTCTTTTTTCCAATGTAAATCGTATTGGGAAAAAGAATCGGATTTTTTGGTAAAAAAGTCAACTACATTATCAATTTTTAATTTTTCTGCTTCGGGATGCTGACAAAGAATGAATTTCATATTATTAAAATCAATTAATGATTCATATTTGATTGATTTACGTTCTTTACCGTAATACTTTTTATCAAAATCTTGTCTTATTTTCCTTCTTTGATCAACCTTCATTTTATCCCATATTTCATTCGTTAGTTCTAGTTCATGTGTCATTATAAATTATATCCACTTCATTTCTTTAAGTATTATACTCGTCAATTGGTAAGAAATAGACTTGATGTGTACATAAAAATATGCACAGGGTATGTATTAGGTAATTTTACAAATCAAATTCCTTTTTAGTCCCACCATCGTACACGTTCACAAAACCTGAATCTATCATTTTCTTGTTAATCGAAACCATATCTCTTCTATTTTTGTATACGAAAACGAGCGTTCGTCCGTACTTATCGTTTTTCTTACACGAAACCCATACCCACCCGTTTACCTTAAACTTACACTTGAACGGGTTCCATGGAACACGTTTAGACTTCTCGTCGTAGCCTAAAAAACTCGCGAACGTATACTTCGCACGTTTTGCCATGGCAATGTGTTTATCCCTATTTTTCATATCTTTCGGGGGTTTTATTTCGGGTGAATCGTATCCAATAGTCCGAAAATTAAATTTTAAAATACGATTGTGAAGTACAATACACGCCTTAAACGTATCACCATCGTAGACGTCGGTTACCTTAGCATACCCTTCATAATTATTGAGACTAAAAACAGATATAGTTTCATCAGTTACAGAAAGTTTACGTTTATTACAACAGTACATTTATATTATAAATATACATTCCTTTTAAATTATTTTATTCCTAAAACACTTATTCGACACTTTGATTGTGTAATTCGTGTACAATAAATACGCTCTATATTTTTAATAATTTGAAACCCTAGATTTTTATGGACAATTATAAGAGTTTTGTTTATAGCTTCTCTTCTAGCTACATCGTTTGCCATTTCAATAAGTGATTTATTTCTCATATCGTCACTAAAAACTATTTCATATAATTCCGATTTGAAAGCTTTACATTTTGCTTTAGCGGTAAAAAACACTTTTAATTTTTCGAGGTGTTCATTTAATTTTAAAAATTTACTTTTACAAATTTCACCCCTTCGAATTTTGTGTATAAGCCTATCTGTTTTTTTATCATCGTATTCGCTCATGATTGCATACGTTTTATCTGCCCAAAAATTGTGCATGTATTTTTCTGACCAAGTGTGTAATAAAATAAGTTTGTTCAGAATTTTAAAGCTACCTTCTTGTGAATCTGCCCCAAGTCTACAATCATCCGAAGTCATATTTTTAATACTAATATTTCCCAAATCTTTGTGGTAGAGATCGGAAACATTATTTTGACCACCAACACCTGTATTTATATCAAGTTCACTCGCAATTTTTAATTCACCACTTCCTATTTTCCTACTCGTATCACCTTCAAATGAGATATTTTCAGATTTTAACGTCCACGGGTGCCAAACATCAGGTGTAAGTTCCATTAACAATTATTATAGTCTTTATTTTAAATAGGTTTCTAAATTTAGTAATAAATTTGCTATTATAAAGGAAAACTTAGGTGGAACAGCGTTACCAATTTGTCTATACATAGAAGTTACACACCCACAAAACACGAATTTATCGGGGAATGTTTGTATTCTCGCATATTCTCGAACAGTCATACGCCTTTTTTGACTCGGGTGTATATTTATAACCGGACCACCCGTCCCACCTCCCCGACCCGTAATTGTGGGTGATACTTTATCCCAATCTAGAATTCTATTACCAAGAAAACCTGTAACTTTTACTTTATGTTTGGTTCCTACGTGTTGAATACTATCATCGTAATCAATTGATAGATCATATATTGCGTCTTTTAATGTTTTAGTTATTACCTGTTTCTCTTCGGGCCATTGAAAATCCACGTGTTTTGCTATATCGTTACGAATACCTAAAAATATGATTCGTTCTCTATTTTGTGGTATGTCATACCATTTCATTCTGAATAGTTTAATGTGTACGTCGTATCCACACTCTTCGAGATCTTTTTCTATCATTTTAATGACTTTACCTCTACCAAGTTTCTTATCTTCGTTAGATTCGTATCCACCTATACTTCGTATACCTTTAACGTTTTCAAATACGAAATATTTAGGTTTTTTTAGTTTTAATAACCGAACTAATTGAAGGTATAGAGTATTTCTGTTATCTTCTTCGGATCTCAATGTATTTGCTAGAGAAAAACCTTGACATGGAAACCCACCCGTTAATACATCACAATCTGGAATTGATTCTAGTTTACATATGTCTTCATATACGGGTTTAAAATTAAAATTTTTTTCGTAAGTGTTACATGAGTCTTTATCAAAATCGTTTACGAAAACAACATCAAAATCATCTTTCATTTCGTGAAATGCATAATCTAACCCACCACATCCAGAAAATGTGGATGCGATTCTTAATTTCATAATATTTTTATATATCGCGTACACTTTAAATAACTTGTTTGTGTTAAATTTTTCTAATTTTAGTTAAAATTTCACACATTTTTAAATAATCACCTTCGGGTAAATTTTGTGAATTTTTATCGATGATTTCCATAATGGACTCTGCCGCTTTTTCATTTTCTGATTTTTCATTTTCACGATTGCGTGTAGACGGACTATAAAATCCACAGTCACTATCGATAACTCCGGACCAAGAATACTTCATTCTTAAATGTAATAAAAAATCACTTATAGACGAATAATATTCATCACGAGACCGAACTTTATCGTCGTAAAATACATATTTTTTATCGACTATCGAGTTTACTACGTTAAGGTCGGCCCAAACGCCTTCGTGACCACTTAAATTAAAAAGGGATATGGGATGTATATACCCATTTTCAAGTCCTGGTAACAATTCACTTGAAGATTCGTACCCGAGATTAAAGTTATACGAAAGAATAGGTGAAGCGTGTATATCTATACTTAAAATAGACGTTTGAAATCTTGGACCATTATAAGAAATAATGATTGCTAGGTGTTGGGCATTAATAGTATTAGGTATAGTTGAGCGGATAAATTTGTTTACAAAAGGTTGTGGTCTCATTACTTTTATTAATTATTAAAATTTTAACTATGTAAAAAATTTAGTCAGTCCTTGTTTAATTCGAATAAAGCGTATTCTATGAATACATTTGAACTAGGATGGTCCGTGATCGCAAGTTCATTATCTAGTTCACCTAGAAAATCTACTTTTTCATTTTCGTTGATGTTATTATACATGTAATTGATAAGTTTTGCATTTCTTGATGCGACTGCCCCTATCATAGCAAATAATTTACAATGTTTAGGGTAATTACACTCTTCATATAGATATTTATACATTTCCAAACTCGTATCGTGATCTTTACAGAATGCTACTGCAAAACTTAAATCGTCTTCATCTTCTCTCAAATCATCACCTTCATTTGGGACGTCTTCAATTATTTCATCAATTTCGTTACGACGTTTTTTTAATTCGTCAAATTCACCGTTAATACAAGTTTTATAAATAGATTTCATTTTTAGTTTTATATTTTAAAGTGTCAAATATTGACTTGGGTTAAAAATATTTTTATAAAGTAAAAGATGTGGATGTTACTGTGTACACCAATAACCATACCGATTAGAGTTGAAAATCAAAGAATTATAAGTACGAATAAATGTCGAATTGTTACTGTATCACCAACTGATAATAAAAATAGATATGTCATAGATATAAAAGAAGAAATACCTGAATTAAATATTAACCCAACGATTACCGATAAAGATGATTAATATATTACTTATATAAAGATAATGATTTTTATATAAGTAATGGTTAGAGAATATGCTGAAACCGTCTATCAAAAATTGGGTCCCGGCTATAGCGAGTGTGTATATCATAAAGCGATGGAAGTCCTACTTAGAAGCGAAAAAATACCATACGAATCAGAAAGAATAGTTCCTATAGAGTTTATGGGTCACATTGTTGGAAATTTACGCGCAGATTTGATTTTGAATAGTGAAACCGTACTCGAACTCAAATCTGTTAAGAATGTAACTGATGTTATGGTAACACAGGCTCAAAACTACCTTCGTTTAACTGGTCTTAGACACTCGTATCTAATTAATTTCCCACCAACAGTAAACACAGAATTGGAAGTTAGATACGTTGGGATAGATTAGTGTATAATTTAAACATTTTATTAAAATTAGTGCTTGTACCACCTTTATTTGGATGCAATTCTTTAGAAGCTTGAATGAATATTTTTCGAAGATTTTGTTTCGTTTTAGCATTTTTGAGTTTTTGTTCCCAGGTTTTATTTTTATTTTTTTGAGTCGGAACTGGTTTTGATTTTCGTTTCTGTATTGGTTTTGGTTTTGGTGTATTGATATAGTAATATTGATTAAATATTCTTTTGATTCTTTTTTCTTTATTTGTTAATTCCGTGTTATTTTTTCCGTTTTTTATAATAGTACGTTCACCCATTATTATATTATACACACAAAATTTATGGTAAGGTGGGAATATAAGTGTTTTTTTCCTTTTCTTTTTCCTGAACCTGATTCATTAAATACATGACTGGAATCATTTGATATATCTTTTTCCATTCACTTTTGGATTCTTCATAATACTTTTTGGGGTCCTTAAGTCCTTCTTTTATAATTTCATCAATCTTTTCCGTGTAAAACTTGATTTCTTCTAAACAGAAATTATAATAAGGATCGTTCATTATATATTTAAGTGTTTTTTCTTTAAATATTACTTAAACTTTACAAATTCAATACTTTCTCGCTTATTATTTTTACGTAAAGGATGTATTTTGAATAGTCTATTCTGATTTCTTAAACTATAAATTTGTTTGATAGAGTATTTTTCATTCCATTGAGATTTTATCAGATTCTTTAAAGTACTTTGTTTAATAAACTTGTTATTTGCCAAACGTATGACCTTATCACCCGATTTTAAGTTTTTATACGTTATAATATCTTGTCTATTATTTTTATTATCTGGTAAATTTATCTTTTTCCAAATAATTTTTTTTTCTATTATTTGTTTTGGGTCGGGTATGGGTCTATATATAAGTGGTTTAAGTCTTGACCGCACATATTCGTGATGTCTTACTAACGGTGATGCATTGTCTGATACTCTTCGTCTGACTGTTGTTGATTCTGGGCGGACTCTAATCTGATTACGAAACCGTTGTGTTATGTTATTCATGTGATTTGGTGAACCAGATCTCGAATTACGCGGTGTCACTCGTGGTGGTGTATAATTATCCATTTATATAAACGGAGAATTATTTTTTACTATATGGTTGGTATATATTCCCAATGAAGATCTATACATATTTTTTTCCATATAACATCCTGTTGATATAACTTTTCCTTAGATTTCAAAAGTGGAAAATATTTTAAGTATTTATCTTCACTTAAGAGTTCACAAAATTTGTATAGTACATACGAGTAACTTAAAAAGTTTTTCCTTTCCGTGGGACAATTTTTATCGAATGGTTTTTGTATATCCTTAAACATTATACGTAACCGCTCTTCTAATTCCTGTGGCATTTTTGGTGGTGATATACCACTAAGTATATTTGTTATATAAGGAACATGTTCATAATATTTGTTAAGTTTTAGTTTTTTTAAAAGACTTCGAACACGTGCATGTGTAATTTCGGTAACAACTTTTATTTTAATCTTTTTTAATTCGTTACGTAGTTCTTCTATAACTTCTTTTGGTATGTTTGTTGTTTCTTGTGCTTGGAATTGTGACAACCATTCGTTAAAATGATTTTCTCGTTTATACGAATAGTTTATTATTTTTTCGGAAGTTTCTTGTTCTTCTCTATATGTTAATTCTTCGCTTATTAGTTTTGCTATGATTAAACCACACTCTTCACAAACAAGATCACTCGAATCTGTAAAATGGTATACCCGGCTATCGATACAATTTGGACATTTTTCCGATATTTTCTCTATAGGTCTATCTACATTAACTTTTTCTACTATGGCGAGATACTCATTAAATATATCTTTTCTTTGTAATCCAGTTGTTTCTTTACAATTAAAAACATTATCTGTAGTTACTTCCCTATTAGATTCATCCGTATGCTGTTTCATGTAAGGCATACATTGTATTATATAATTTGACATTTCATATTCATACATGGATTTATTAGAAGGATCACTTTCTATAGACTTTCTCCAAGTGTCTAATTTATTATTATAACGGCTTAAAAAATTACCTTCCATATATATTATTTAATATGATAATTAATCTTTTAACTAATGTTATAATATGGGTATACGATAATTTAAAAATTTTTATTTATAAACCAGATTATGAAATTGTAGATCATTCAATGGAATATTATATCGATAATAAAGTGATACCGGAAGAAATAGACGATTTTTGGATAAGCGAATATTCCGAATGGGATGGTAACACTGAATCTTTTTATAAAGATTTAAAAGGTGTTAATTATAAAGATAATTGTATACCAAATAATGTTTTAAAAACTGTTATTCGTATAAAATATTGGTTTAATGGTAAAATGTATAAGTATTTAACATATGATATGAATCATGAATGGCCACCAGAAAAGACATCTGGTATAATATTTAACATACCAATCGTGAGTGCAGTTTTGCTTGATTCGTATGATAAACCTGTAAAGGATATATTGAGTAAAATTAAAAGGTACGCGGGACCCCGAGGTAATTTTTACGGTAAAAAAGATATTAAAATCAGTGACATGTTATATTACGATAAAGATACATTAAAAAATGAATATACTAGTATAAAAATAAAAAACGCTTTGGGAATGAATAAAATTATAGATACAACGTCTGGTTTTATATCAGATTTAAGTGTACCTTAATTTTTTTATTCTTCATCGTTATCAACTGCTTTAGTTGCTAAATAAAATTTAAGATCACCAAGATTCGCGACATTATATTTTAAAATCAAAAATCTATTTTTATCTTCTTGCATAATTTGAACAGTTGAACACATACCCGTAGCTTTAGTAAATATATTCATGTATCGAAGGGAGTATATACCAGATATACACTCACTTTCTTCTATACATTCTATAGTAGTTTCTTGATTGGCAAAATCACCATTACATTTCAATTTAAATTGTTTTGCACTTCGGGTTATTTCTATGTCAGTACCTATGTTATACATATCTCTGCATATTCTCTGAAAATCTGAAGATGCCATTGGTGTTATTGTTGTCATGTTCATTTCCGGTACTTCAATTTGATTTTCGTTTATGTCTAGTAATTTTAATTGAAATTTTGTACACGATTTCTTTGTATCACTGTGTATTTCTACATTCATATACTCTTTTGTATCTATTGACATGATGAGAACATCTGTGTTTGATATAGATTTCAAAAGTTTGAAAGTATTAGAAACATTTATACCGGCAACTATTTCATTTTCACATTTATATTCTTCAAAATTATCTGCTGCTAAAAACATATCTACAAGAGATGCCCTCGCTGTGTCAAGTGTAACTATATACATACCACTTGGTTTAAAATATATATTAACATCGTTTAGTATATCTTTTAAAACTTCAAATGTTGATTTTATAGCTGATGCTTGAACTGTAGCTAATTTCATTACATAACAGAGTAATCATTTCTTTAATTATTGTTTAGTATGTGAATTATAGGCTTCGTTTACACTACGATTTATTTTTTCTTCTAATTCCGGTGTCATTGAAGGTTGTAGAGACATACCATAATTATCTAATCCAAACATTTGTTTATTATTTTCAGGTTCTTCTAAACTAGTCATATCACAACTACCAAAACCACACATTTCTATTTCCTGTACTGGTAAAATAGATTCGAGCCAGTTTTTAATTTCGTTTCCCACTAAAAGTTTCCCATTTTTAGTTAATAATGTCGGTACACGTGTTATTTTATTTTTAAATTGGGGGGGTATACCCAATTTGTTGATGTTATGGTATGAAACTATATTTTTTAAAGTTTCATTTTTTGATATATAATCAATTATATCCAAACTATGATTACATTGTGGACTAAATATTAAAAGGGACATATTAAATTAATTTGATAAAAAAATAACGTATTAAAATCACAATTTTAATAAAATAAAAATAAAAATTAATAATATATGAATAAAATCATTTTCATTATAGTGATTATCCTGATACTTATATACAGTTCCAGGGTAGAAACGTACTTTGGTGGGTATAAAAAAGCGAGTGAAGTAGTTTTACCAGAAACGGGTATAGATTTATCTAAATATAGAGAAAATGACAGTTTAATGTCATTATCAAACGATCTCATGCAAGAAATAATTTTACAAACAAATAAAGAAATTTATAAAAAGACTAAACTCTGTACTTATATAATTGAAACTGTAAAAGTTAAATCTTATATTCATAAAGAAAATTTAACACCAGTTTATAGGTTCATGTTTATAGCAGTTAAATATGGTGGGTTTCCATTTGGTTTTGCTGTTTCTGCAGATATTCGTGTATTGAATGAAGGTTCCCGTATAGAACTTAGAGAAATAGGAGATCAGAAGTATATCGACAATGATTCAAAAAATCAATTTTCAGACAATCTTATAGATATAGCCGAAGAATATATTGAAGATAAAATACAAAATGAAAAAAAATTGAATGAAATTGAAAAGATACGTTTAAAAAGGGATATGAAAAAATTAGAAAATTTAAAAACGGCTAAGCGTGTTAAAATAGTAGATAAACCAAGTGTTGCTGTATTATCATTGAGTACACAACCATTACGTGTTATACCACCTTCTGATGATAAAATAAGTGTATTTACTAACCCATCTTTAACAAAAGAGTTTGTAGATTATACCGGTGTTAGACAAGCTGAACTTGATATGATAAAAATTAACAGATTTGTTGATAAAAAGATTTTGGATTCACAAACCATGTACGGTGATAAAACATGAGACCTTTATATTTTATAATAATCAAATCAATTTGAGTAATAATTGAAAAATAATAATTTTTCTTTATTGTAATGATCAGTATAGATGAAATATCGCGTTTAGCTGAAAAACGTAATAGACTGAAGAAAGAAACCTATACGAAATTATACGAACAAATTTCTAAGAAAATACGTCAATCTGTTGAAATGGGTCAAAAATATCTCTTTGTACAAATTCCTTCTTTTGTCATGGGATACCCTCATTTTGACAGGACAAAGGCTACTCAATATTTAATAAGACAATTGAACATTGGTGGGTTTACTGTACAGGTAATTGGTGAATTTGAATTGTGTATATCATGGAGACCTAAAAAGATAAAAAGTGAAAAATTGAAAGAAGAAGAGAATAATGATACTTTAGAAGATTTCCCAACGCTAATAAACCTAAAAAAGACTGCAAATAAATACAGGACAGCGCGGTAAACCGTATATAAAAAAATTCCCCTTTATCATAAATGGATAACCTCAATATACTCGTAGAAGCTAAAAGAGAATATTTGGGTCAACTTTGTTTACTTATGTGTCCGGTTATGATTGAGACTTTTGAAGAGATGTATGAAGAAGCGTATAAATTATCTAAGGGGAGAAAGGTACTTATTATGTATCAAAAACTTTTAAAGGAAGTTCCAAATTGGAGCGACGCCATGTCCAAACAACATACCGATAATATCGCTAATAGATGTGCGTGGTTTAATGATCTTCTCGCTGCAGTATTTGTTAGTTGTGTTAAAATTTTATCAGCTGTTCGTTTGAGTAAAGATAACAAGAAAATATCACTTAAACTCCCAACGAACGAAGTTTTTATTCAAATGTGTCATAATAAAGTTGCCGAGTCTTTATACAATGATCCTTATATTTATCACGATAGTCAAAATGAACATTCGAGAAATGATAAATTGTTTGAACGTTTTTCTACATGCGTAGAAAATGCTGTCAAAGAACTCATACCTGTTCAACAAATATTACAAACTTATATGTCTCAAACACAAGAAGGTCAAGATTTGGACTTAAATGAAACTGAAATCGGTGATTCCGAAGATCCAGAAATTCTTGAAGGTTCACATGAAGAAACTACAGAAGAACCATTTAATTCAGAAACTAATCAAGAATCTATGGGTGGAATACCTGAAGAAGAACCAATGGGAATGCCTCAAGAAGAACCAATGGGAATGCCTCAAGAAGAAACAATGGAAATGCCTCGAGAAGAACTACAAATTCCACAACAATCATTCGTTGATAATGAATTTAAAACTATAAACACGGGTGTAAGACAACAACAAAATATTCAACAGGAAGACGATGGTGTTTTGTTTCCAGATGCACCCGATTCTCATAGAAAAAAACCTCAATTATATTAAATGGAGTTCGAAGATTATTTAAGAGATCCAGCATGGGCAGGTATAATTGCGGGTTTCATTACAGCAGGATACGTGCATTTCAAGGCAAAACTTAACAACGAAGGTAAACTTCAATTGAGTTCTTATACAAAACCAGCAGCACTTGTTGCAATTTTAGTTTTTTTTATAGTTACAAACGGATTAGGTAAGAAAGAAAGTATATCTACTGAACCATTTTAAAATTCTTTACTTAAAGATAGTACACACATACTATATATAAAAAATGGCTTCCGTGACCGCTTTCAATGAAATGATGGGTCAATTTCTTATGGAACTTCATAGAACTTTTCCAGAAGAAAAAGGTTTAAAAAAATGCATGTCAGCTTTTGATTTAATGAAAGAAACGAATCCAAGATTAGTAGTTGATGGATTTATGACAAATGTTTCTCCTTACGCGGATAAATTATCATCAAGGGATGAAGAATTTTTTCTTAAAGAATCTGAAAATTTTGATTTTTTATCGAATGTCAAACTTTCTGAACACTGGTCAACATGTTCAGAGAGTACGAAAGATGCTATATGGCAATATTGTCAAACGTTGTACATGTTAGGTACAACTATCAAAACTATACCACCAGATACATTAAAAATGATTGAATCTGTTGCAAAACAATGTGCAGATCAAATTGGTGGTGAAGGTGGTGAAGGTGGTGAATTGGACGAAGCGGCATTGATGAAAACTATGCAGGGTATGTTGGGTGGTATGTTGGGTGGTGCAAAAAAATAAACTCATGTTATATAAATGACATCTTGGTTCGACGATCCAAAACAACTCATTCGATCAGATAAAATATTAGAATTTTGGCCATCAACTAAACACACACCAGAAGAACGTATTAATTCCGCATCTCGATTTATAATTTATGCGACTTGTATTGTATATCTTATTAGACGTGACGTACGTATATTTGTTATAGGAGGAACTGCATTGGGTGTTCTATACATAATGGAAAAATCAGATATGGTAAAAAATGCTTTAGCTAGACCTACGGAAGGACAATTGGGTTCTTCAGGAGCGTGTCAATTACCAACAGAAGATAATCCAATGGGAAATGTACTCATGAGTGATTTTTCGGATAGACCAAATAGACCAAGCGCCTGTTATTATCCAACTGTAAAGACACACGTTAATAATAAAGTAACAAACGGTGTTAAATATGGTCCATCGCGTTCGAGATCTTCCATGCCAGAATATCAAAGAAATGCGTTTTCGAGACAATTTGTCACAATGCCAGATACAAGTTTAGGCGGTGACCCACATTATGCTTTTATACACGGTAAAAAAGGTGAATTAACTTGTAGACAAGACCCACGCTTATGTGATCCTAATGCGAGAGGTGTTCAACTCGAAGCGTTTGCGGGATTAGATCCAAATGATGATAAGAGAAGTGGTATGCACAGGGGTTCGGGTTTTGCAGTTGGACATTCGGCATAATTATTTAAAAAATAAACATACACCTGATACTCGATTTTTGTAAACAAAATGTTTATATAATATAAAATGGCGTATCAGCTTCAACCAGGAATGAAAATTGTTACAGATAAAGCGGTCCCACCAGTCTGTGCGACCGAAGAAGTGTTTGTATATCCTCAGCCCAGTACTCTTAATTATGGTTCTTCGAGACCAAATACCATGCTTTATGGAACAGCTCCATTCAAGGCAGGTAAGGGAGCACCAGCACAATATATAGAAACGAGTGATTTACTTAGACCACAATCTACATCTCAATTTAACAAATTATTAGTTAAAACACATGAAAAATACTTACACCCATTACAAAATGTTGAATGTAAAGTTCCACTCAGAACCCGAACATACGAACCTTCGAGTAGTAGAGCCGATGTTCAAAATGGTTTATTTCAGCAAAGATATCTTAATAAAAATGTTAGCAAGAATTAAGAATGGCTGACCCTATATCCATATTAGCTATAGCAGCACTAGTTTATACAGGTCGTAAATTAAGTAAATCTGACGAAGAAAAATATTCAATTGATGGCAAATCTATAGAAGATGAATCAAGAATTATATCCGAATCTGATCGTGATATAACAATTGATTCGTCTTATCTTGGTCCACTTTCGCCACTTGTTGAACCAACTTATCAAAATAAACAGGAAGTATCTTCATTTGGAGATATTTCCCAACAAACGAGATCTTCTGGAGGTGAAGTTTTAGATATGCGAAGTAGAATGATGTATGATGGTGGTGTGATGAATAATCTTTCACCAGTTGAAAAACAACTCGTTGGTCCAGGTCTTGGTGTTGATCCAAGTGTACCAGCAGTTGGTGGACACCAACAACTTTTCAGAGTAAATCCAGAAAATGTTGGTGCGTATAGGTTAACAACTCTTCCAGGACGATCTGGACCAGCCTTTGATTCAAAGGGTGGTAGAAGAGGTGTTGCTGGTGAACTTGGAAATAATAGACCAGAAAAGACGGCATTTCTCCCAGATCGTCTTCCACCATCAACGGGACGCGCCCAGGGTATGTCAGGTAGAACACCACGAAGTGAACATGAAAGAACAAAACGCACTACAAATAGATCGGAAACTGGTATGCGAACCGACACACTCGGTACAGCAGCACCAAAAAGATTTACTTCCGCTCTTACTCGCGCACAAGAACCAACACGTAATAAGAAAGATGGTAATATTGAAGCGTATTCATATCAAAATGCTCCAGGTCCAAACATTAACAAGTTTGTTCACGGGTATATGACTTCACCAGCAAATAAAATTGGGGAAAAGCGAACGTATGGGGATTCGCATACAGTTGATGAATTAATGAAATTTGGTTTTAGACCTTCAGAAAGAAGAGGTAAGGCGGGTAGAGCAGCAGGACCAGGTCGAATGAATGTTCGGGCAGATGCTCTAAACCAAGGTGGTATGGTTACATCTGTTAGATCAGATACATCTCGAACAGATGGAAGAATTAATTCAGTAAGTGGTGGATGGACACAGAATTATAGAAATAACGATTATAATCAATTTAATGCATACAAGGGTATGCCTAATCCAAATGTTTCTAATAATGGTTTGGATATAGCTAAAAACCAATTATATAATAATCCATTGACACATAGTCTTTCGTAAATAATAAATGTAAATAAAAACACTCATTAAAATAATACTACTATATTTTAATGAAGGTCCATACCTTAGACATAGATAGTGGCGAAAGAGATCCAATTTCTTATCCAAATCCTGCAGACTATGTTGTTACTTTAAAATCACCCATTTATGACGTCACTAAGATTTCCATGATATCAGCACGTATACATAATAGTCAATTCTTAATTAACGAAAGAAATAATACATTTACGATTAACAGTACAACTGTATCTATACCTAATGGAAACTATAATGGTAAAGATCTCGCATCAAATGTTGTACAGGAGTCAAGTGGTATATTAACGAGTTCATCTTTCGATAAAGATACAAATGCTATAACATTTAACGGAGGTAGTAATTTTACGTTTAAGTTTTATACAGGTACAAATGGGTACAACACGTATGTAAGTGGTAAAACAACTCCACATGATATATTGGGATTACCTGCAAATGATATAACTTCAACAACTAATACAATTACAACGGGTAGTGTTAATTTACAGGGTGCAGATGCTATTATCGTAAAATTGAGTAGTGGATCAGATGAATTTAATAAGACTATTTTTTCAGATTCACCTTTCTATACTGGTAGAATACTCATGTGCGGTGATGTAATTAACTATTCTGGTGTAGATGATGCTGTTGAACATAATTTCGATAGTGGTGTACAAAAAACCATATCGAGTTTACGTGTACAATTTTATTATAGTAGTAACAATCGTCTCATACCTTATGATTTTAGAAACGCAAATCATATACTTAAATTAGCCGTAACATGTTCTACAGATAAATTCGTCAATATACCTAAATTGATGAGAGATGATAATCTCCCAACACCTTTGAGTATCCCCGAATTTGAGGATAATCATAGGTGGGATGTTTATTTACCTATATTTTTTGTAGTAGCAACTGGTATATTTTTACTTTTTGTTATGAAAAATCCAAAAATTACTTAGTCACAGCGAAGATTGGTTGGGTTGGTTTGTTGACCTTGGTGGAGAGTCGGGATGTGATGAGATAGACAACGATAGACAAGAGAGTTGTCATAACAGCAGTGAGAGTGTAGTTCATACCACCGTTTTTGTTAACCTTAACAACTTGGTTAACGACCCATCTCACCAAGTCCACCCACGAGAGGGCGGCAGCGAAGGAAAACCCAGCGACAATCGCGTTAAGAGATTGACCTTCGAGTTCACGGGCAACGAGCATAGCAGTTTCTTGAGCAGTTTGAGCAGACATATTTTATACTATAAATATACATTTTATTCTGGGAATATTGTATCTTCGAATAAAATTTTTTTATACTTTTTTGTGTTTTTCATGTATCCTTTTAACATTTTTGGTTTTTCTTCTTTACCTGAAAAATACCCTGAAGAGCTAGATTCAGATTCTTTTTCTGTATCAGAATCTGAAATATCACTAATATCCGAATCTCTATCGCATGATATAACGAAATAATCAGAACTTTCTTTCCACCCTTCAGGCTCTGATGTGTTCATTACTATCTATAGCATTTTTTAACATCTGTTCTGAAGGATTTTTCGGCACCCAGTTTTCCCAACTATCGTATGCCATGTTCATTTTAACAAACTTATATTCTCTACCCGAATATCTTTCGAATTCTATATCTTCTTCATCTTCGTCAATTACTTCAATTTCGTCTTCTTCTGTATCATATTCATCTTCGTAAATTTCTGGGAAGTGTGTACCCATTTTTTTACCAACCTCGTTCATTGCACAGTATTTCATAGCATATTCTAGATCTTCACCAAGAATAATGTCTCGTCCACATGCTTTCGCATATTCTGCAGCGAATACCATAGATTTTTCCATGACGGGCTGGATAATGTTAATTGCGGATTCTTGTACTTGTTCAATTAAATAGTTCGTGGCGTCTTTTTCTTGTTTATTCATTATGTGTTAAATATTATTTGTGCTGTACCGTTTTCTACACGTAGTATATTATAACTATGTGCGTAAACTCTAAGTTCTCTTTCTGCAACTGTATCCGGGTATAATTTTAATTTTAAAAATTGGTCTTTAATTAAACTAAAATTAATCTGTCCTGTTGGGTACCACCTTTCTGGTTCTAAAGCAAAACTATACGAATAGTATCTTCTGTATAATTGCGTTCTTGAATGATGTATACCACTTTGTACTGCGCGTAAATTTATAGCGTTACCAGTTTGTTCATTTAAAATAGTAGAATCTCCAAGTATAAGTTCGAGACTTTTAAGATTTTCAAAATTTGTGTATGTATTATCTATAATCATATGAGGTGAATCATAGTTAAATGGTGAAACGAAAAATCCTTCAACAACTTTACGTTTACGTTGAATTACGAAAAACAATTCTTTTACGGGGTTTACGAATTGGAGTCTATGTTTAAAATTAACTATTGAATTGTCACCTGATTCGCCCTGTGATATGGTATCACGACTCTCCTGGATTTGTGTTATGACGTAATCTTTTCTTTCTTTTTTTAAATTATTTTTTTCTTCTTTATCTAAAGAAACCATTTCCGTTGTTATTTTTAGTCTCTTAATCAGTCCTTTAGGTGACACACCTGTGTATGATGGTTCACCATCGAATGTTCCGTAAATACAATCTTTTACGTCTCTTAGTTTAATAACAATTTCAATTTCTTGTTTATCTATAGAACATATAGGTATAGCCAATTCTGGGTTATTATAAAAGTAAAATGGTACATCAACAAAGTATTTTTTACTTGTTGTAGCATGTCCTAGGTATCCTAAAATACTATTGTCCGAAACGGCCGTACCCGATAGTTCTTTAGGTTGTTTACCTACGAGTTTATCTAAACAGTATTGTTTCGTTTGTGTAACGTAATTTTCGGAATAAATCGCTAAGAAATCACTAGGTACTCTTTGTATAAGATTGTTACCAATATATAGTTCCGCGTATTCAATCATAGTCTGGCCTATAGATTCGACGTATCCGAAACCAGACCATTTTGGATCAGAAGTTGGCGCTAAACTTTGGCTTATTGGGTTTAATTCTACTTTTAAACTTACTGTTTTAATAAGGTCACCTTGGTTTTGTGGTATGGTACACTTAATTATTTCACCAAACTCGACGTTCCCATCTACATCTAAATCATGGTAAAAGGATGCAAAGTTAGTATGTTTTTGAAAGTTTTTTACGAAGTATGTATATTCGGGATCATCCGTAAAAAAGGCGTCCTGTGGACCAGATGTTTCTAATTGAACTCGACCAGCCATTACTATTATAACTGACTAAAATTTTAAACCACCGAGTCCTGCGTCTACACGTAATACATTGTAGTTTACAGCGTATACATAAACTTTGTGTTCAAAACTTGAATCTGGATTATCGAGTTCGATTTCTATTAAATTGTGTGCTATTCTACTCATATTAACTTGTCCTGTCGGATAGTATGTTTCTGGTTTTAAAGAAAAACTATACACACCGAAATTGTTATTAGTTGTTCCTGTGTAATATCTGAGTGGCTGCTCATAACTTAACATTAAGTTATCGGCGTCAATTATCGTGTTATTGTTAAATTTCATGTTAACGTGTTTAATTGGATTATACTTGTATACATCATCACTAACCGCCATAAAAAACATTTCCTTAACGGGGTTTTTAAAGTTAAGCATGACTGACTTTTTGGATTCACCAGCTTTAATTTTAAACTGAGACATTTGGACTTGTGTAATAACATATTCAATTGGTCTTGTTAATAAAAAATTCTTCTCGTCATCTGAAATAAAATAAAAATCCGATACAAGTGAAACTTTTTTAATTGACGAAGATACGTCTGGTGGAGGGTCTTCTATGGCACCATTATCCGTCGTATATTTTACGATAATATCTTTTAGATCTTTAAATTTAATATTAACTTCAACTTGTTGTTTTGTGATAGCACATACTGGTATAGATAAGCTTGGATGTCTAAAAAAGTAAAAAGGTAAGAAAATATTATAATCCCAATCGTAAGAAACAGATATATAACTACCATGACCTGTTAAGAAATACAGGGTTTGTGAAGTATCGTCAATGTTATTGTGTATTTGGTTATACATGTATATATAATCACCGGTTATACGTTCAATTGTTTGTCCACCTATAAGTAAATCCGCGTATTCTATTATCTGTGAACCTATAGATTCCCGGTACCGAAGACTTTTAATATTTATCTGACCACCCATATTTGAATGTTCAGCACAATAATAGTATAAAATTGATGGTGCATTCTCTGGTACGACGAATGTAACAGTACCGTTGTCTGTTCCATCACCAGTCACACCAGTTTGATACTGAGAACCACCATTACGGGTTCCATTAATCGTTTCAGATAGGTAGAAAGGGTGATTAGATGCGTTTACATTAAAAGTATACGTCGTACCCTCGTATAAAGTCAATGTTGCTTTTGGTGCACCATCTATAATGTACTCACCACCAGAAGCGGTAACTGTAAAAGATTTATCAGGTGTAGTTGGTTTAGGTAAAGTAAATTTTAACATCATACTTCGGATAAGGTCACCTTTGTTTTTGGGTATTAAGCACTCGTTGGATGTTCCGAAATCTACATCACCTTCGAACGGAGTTTCTATAGCTTCTATAGAGAATTTGGTATGTCTTTTAAAATTCATTAGAAAATATGAAAGTTCTGGTTTACCTGTGAACCATTGGTCCTGAGCTCCTGTCACAGCAAGATTTATTCTACCAGACATTCTTACTCTATGTGAGTAAAATTTTACAAAATAAAACGAGGCGTTAAATTAGATGAATCTTCAACTTCGAAAATTCAAACCAGAAGGTATGGCAGATGATAAAGTTTGCGTGTTTATCGGAAAACGTAATACGGGTAAATCAACTCTGGTTACAGATATTTTGTATCATAAGAAACATTTACCAGCAGGAATAGTATTATCCGCTACAGAAGAAGGTAATCATTATTATCAACAGTACGTTCCTGATCTTTTCATTTACGGTGATTATGATAGGGATGCTATAGAACGTGTTATGGATAGACAAAGAAAATTGGTTGGAGCAGGTAAACAAAATTGTGGTACGTTTCTCCTTTTAGATGATTGTATGTACGATTCTAAGTTTATGAAAGATACTTGTATTAGACAGTGTTTTATGAATGGCAGACATTGGAAGATATTTTTCATGCTTACAATGCAATACTGTATGGATCTTCCACCAGCACTCAGGGCAAATATCGATTACGTATTTATTTTACGTGAAAATATAATTCAAAATCGCGAGAAGTTATATAAAAACTTTTTTGGTATTTTTCCATCCTTTGATATGTTCAATAAAGTTATGGACTCGTGTACAGAGAACTACGAGTGTTTAGTTTTGGATAATACATCAAAGAGTAATAGAATAGAAGATTGTGTATTTTGGTACAAGGCAAAACTCCGTAAAAATTTTAAGGTCGGGGCACCTCAGTATTGGCAAACACATAAAAAGATGTTTAATCCAAAACATGGTAATATGAAAATGGGTGATAGAAACACAGTTAAAAAAACAACACCATTAAAAGTTATTAAGAAAAAATGATACGAGTTTTTTCCCGAAAAATATGTACAGCTTTAAACATAACACCAGTACCACCCACTAAAAATATATCATTGGTATACCCAGCGTTTAACGAAGTAAATACTACTACGTATAACACAGACGAAGGGTATCGTGTATTGGTCGATGTTTGTCATGAAACAAAAACGGTCTATATAGATCACGACATGTCTAATTATGACGAATTAAACGATTTACCTAAAATAATAAAAACCTTCGGTTGTTTGTACCCAAATTATACGTTACGTAAATAATACAGGCTAATGCGTTATCATTTATAATGAAAAAAGTTGTACATAATTATATGACGGATATACCAACATTAAACCTTTCTGATTCCGGTGACGGTATGGTTAATTTAAATAATAACCAATCAACGAATTTTATTCCAAATGGTCCACCTATACAGCCGCAGAATATTATGCCTGAAAAAAATGTGAGTGAAAATAAACAGACTATGGACTCTACACCTATTTCAGATATTATGGGACAAATTGAGCCCCCACTCGAACCACCAATGATGGCCCAAGATCCACGAATGACACAAGCCCAAGCTCAGGCTCCAATGATGTTGGTGCAACAACAACCTACACAACAAAAAAATGATAAGAATGGTTCTGATAACAAAAATCCATTTAATTTAACAGATGATCAGTTTCAAGCTCTCGTCGTCGCTGTTTGTACTGCGATAGCAATTAGTAAGCCAGTTCAAGAAAAACTCGCCAACTTTGTACCACAGTTTCTTAACGATCACGGGAACAGAAGTTCTATTGGTTTAGCAGCAACTGGTGTAGTTGCCGCAGTTGCATTTTATGCCGCTTCTAAATACGTTAATTAAATTACGCATTATTATTCATGGAATTGGCATATAATCCTTCTCTTTTAACAAAAGGAAGAACTATCAATAAGCCAACTATAAATCCAACCATACGAAGACCATAAACAATACCGGTACTTCTTATAGATTGACCATAATTTTCAAATTCCTTCTTAAGTTTTTCGTCCATATATGTTATACTTAAAACTGCTAAAAATCCTAAAAGAGACATGACGGTTAACACTTTCATATCGAGTGATGCTAACCCGAAAAAGTAACCACCTTTAGTTATTTTACCAATAAAAACTGGTATAATAAAAGTTAATATAGTTAAGTTTGCCCAGAAATTTCCGGTATGTAAAGGTATCGCAGATAATGCATAAATTATAGACCAAATGAGTATCATTTGTGCAAGTTCAAAATTGGTTGGACCTTCCATCTTTTATGTATAATTATAATATATATTATTTATCCTGAACATGTTTACCACAAAATTCAGTTTTATCTGGTATTTCCCTGTATATACCTATAGAAATTGCTATTTCCCTGAGTTCCTTATAATTTTTCCAAAATTCAGGTGAATGCGAATACTCTTTAACGGTGGAGTGTGCGAGTTCGTGTAGAAGAACGTGAAAAATTTCGTTAATTTCACCGTCTATACACAGACCTATTTCATTACCTTTATCTGTATTATAACCTATATTACCATCTAATTGTTTGAAATATGATATGGGAAGTTCTCGTGTTATGACCTGAAACTTTTCTATATTTTCTTTTTTTAGGTGTTCTCTGAGTATTCTATATCTTTTCTTAATTTCTGTTATTTTATTGGGCTCTTTAGTGTTAATAATTATATATACGTTTATGATAAGGAGAAGTAACGCGAGTATCATCTTACCATAAACCTATATAAAAAATCAATTTGAAAAAAGTATAATGATACGTAAATTTATAGATTTTTTAACGAAACCCGAACCACGACCCGTTCTGGGTCGGTGGGCGGTAAAATCGTGTAGTGAACTACTCACATCTATAAACTCCGTCTACCAGAACCGCGACCATTGTGGAGACGTAATATGTCACGAACCCAAAAAAGCAGAAGAATATATTAAAACTAATAAAAATACCAAGTAAAGGTATATGAGTAACTCC
>Ga0181417_1000070_pt1 | contig 30604 bp, 25 predicted proteins | sample 40SPOviralmetaG_FD_130142 | JGI IMG/M metagenome (GOLD analysis project Ga0181417, IMG submission 130142) | Marine viral communities from the oligotrophic San Pedro Time Series (SPOT) site, San Pedro Channel, CA, USA - 40 SPOT_SRF_2013-02-13 | ecosystem: Environmental > Aquatic > Marine > Strait...
CAATTTCCTACAGAAACAAAATCGGTGTTAGCATCTAAATCAAAACTATTTCCAGATATAACATCATTTGATTTTTTGTCTTTTATAGCTACATAAAAATTAGTGTCTGTATCCGTTCCAGTTAATTGATCAAACAATCCAGTAAAGCTTTCTTTTTTTCTTATAGAAAAATTAACATTCGGTGCCAAATATGATTGTTTTTGAGCAAACTCCTTATTGCCAATTTCTCTTACTAATTTTTCATTTACATTAAAAGATATTTCAACCCCATCTACCAATGGTATAAAAGAAATACCAGTTGAGTCATTGGACGCAGTGTTGTGTGCTGGACCACTACTTTGAAATACAGCAATATTTTCGTATGTTATGGTTGGTCTCTGGGGATTTATAGCCATTAAAGTTGTGGGATTAAGGGGGTTACTATTTCTACAAAGGTAGTTTTTATTGTATTTGAATTTTTATAATTAAAAGTATGACTCCAGCTTGGGCAGTAGTAAACTTTATTTTTGTTTAATGCGTTTATGTTATGGCGATAAACAAAATGTTTATGTCCTAAATGAGATTCTAAAAAATGTAATAATGAATAAGCTTCTTTATCTGTTCTATTACTAAAAGTTAATTCAATTCGTTCTATTCTATTTTGATTGTGGGCTACATTTAATTGTTTATGAAAAGATCCCTTAAATTTGTTTATTCTAGAGCTATGATCAAATATGACGGGTACCGATCTGTCTGGCTCCCAAAAGAAAGTTCTTGTTGCTCCTATACCGCCAGTAAATCCCGCTTCTCCTTGCAATTCTGGGCCAATGCTTTTTGTATCTCCACTAACGTAGTAATAATTATGTAAATCATGAGTTTTGTTCTGAGAATTTGTATTACCAATAATTCCATTATAACCAACTAACACTTCTTCATCCGCGGATGTATCATTAATAAATATAGCAACTGGACAAGTCGATTCAAACTTCCATAACTGAGAGTCATTAAACGGAAGGAAAGGCTCATTTCCAGCAACCGATGGCCTTCCAGCTTGAGAAGAAGAGCTATAAAATACCGCTCCTCCATTTTCCATTCTTGAATATACTAGATGGGCTTTTACTCCTTGCGGAAAATTTGTTCTAGTGAGTTCGGCCGCAGTTAAACCAACTCCTCCTGTTAAAGAATGTGTGTGCATACTTCTCCATGAGTCACCAGTATAGTAAGACACTGTGATACTGCCAGAATATGGCGTTACTATTGCGTAATCTTGAAGTTTATTTCCATAAGAAGCATAATTATATAAATTATGTATACCAAGACTTTGTGTTCCGTCCCCACCAGCACCATCGCCTATTTCTGTGGATGACACACCAGAGGCATGATAAACACTAAAATCGGATTCAAATGTAGCAAGGCTATTTATTATCGCAGCATCTTGTCCATTATTTCTTCTCCTGTAAGTATATGTGTTCGTTAAATAAGGAAAAGCAGTCGGAGTTTGAAGATTATTCGCTTCTTTATTGTATATAGTAACTGGCGTTAATAACATTTTGTCGGTATCATCAGTGGTCGAAGAAGTGCCTTCTGAAGTTATAGACATTAAAAAATTTTTCGGGAAACCATCCGTAGCGGTTGTTCCAGTAAAAAAATGTGAGTCATTTTCAGTAAAAGGTAATTGTCCAGTTTGTCCTGCTCCTAAAGTAATTGACTGCACGGCAGTACTATTTACCCCATCTGCTCCAATCATTCTACTTATTGTTTGAGTTTCAGAGTCTAAATTTAAAATGTAAGCCCTATGTGGAGTTGTTCTTGATGTTGTAGCCTTAAAAGATGCGCCCGCAAAACTAAATGGGGCCATAATGTGGTTTCTGTCTGACTTTGTAAAATTAGCGTATTTGGTCGCCCTATAAAATTTACCAGCAGTTACATCTATTGTAGTGTTTTGGGGCTTTGAACTCGCGGACACAATCTTGGTTCCTTGCGCTGACCCAGTAACTTGTGTCCAAGTTTCTTCATAAATCTCTGTATTGGGAAACGGTAAAGCTACTTTTACACTAGTAGCGCCACTAAAACAAACCCATTTAAAATCGCTGTCTCCAGTTTTTTGTATTACATCAAATTTTTTATAATTACCATTCCCCATTTGTAGATTAACTCCATGGCTATTAAGGTCACTTTGTAAAAAGCTATAACCGTTTGTTCTTAATAGTTCAATCGGCGTATTAATATTATAAAGCGACAGGACTGGCCTTATAAAACCTTCACCATTATTTAATACAGAAGAAACTGTATTGTTAAATAAAGAAACATCAATTTTATAAGTATCTTTTCCTATATCAGTTACTGTAAAATCAGATACTTGAGACCCAGAAAAATTATTATATATTTCACTACCATCTAAATTTATTATAGTTGCGTTTCTTTTTCGAATTGTAATAGAATCAATTAATACCGATGTGTCAGTGGCGCCTGCGTCCGACATTCCTATCTCTAAAACGCTATTTGAATCATTAATTGTTCCAGTAAAAACAAAATTAGTATTATTACCCTGCACTGCATTAAAATATTTATCAGTAATAATATCTCGAGGCGAAACGCCATCTCCGTTTGTTAATGTTCTTGTTCTAAGTTTTGGAGTTGTCGATGTGCCATCCGTTTGATAGCTTCCAGAAACTATATATTCTCCAGATTCTTTAAACCCACTAAACTCTATTGCAAAATATGAAAATGTATCGTTCAATTTTAAAAATTTATTTTCTGCAGAGCCCAATGTAACTATTGAATCATTGCCTCCAGCAACTTCTCTAACGGTAAATTGATGATTGTTTATAGTTCCATTATCTACAGAAAAACCTGCTGATTCAATATTTTCAAAATCATTAAAATAAAGAAGGGGATTATTTTCTTGTCCAAAATTAACATAGTTCACATTGCCAGTAAAAGCCTGCTCTCCAGTCATTTGACCAGTTGTTACAGACTGCAAATATTGTAATAATGTTTTTGTTCTATCTAAACCTTCTATAAACGAAAGTTGAGTGGTTAACATTAAATTATTTAAACCAACAGGTGAAACAAACTGAGAATAATTAGAGCCTTTCCATGTAGAATTTTCTGCGCTAAAATTTATTTGCGCACCATACTGTGGGTTAAATGTAGCGCTAGAAACCACAGATCCATCCGATCCAGTAATATTATTTCTATTATAATTAAAATCTTCTATAAAACTACTCATTATTTGTTCCTTGTAAAGAGTGATCCAGAGACACGTTTTTCTTCGTTAATTACGTTTAATACAACGTCTTTAATCTTCTTAGAAAACTCTCTTGCTTGTTGCGGATCTTCTTCTCCAGAACCAGATGCTGAAGATGAAGCTCCTCCTTCTTTATCTATGTTTATTTCAATATTTAAAGTTCCTACATCTGCAGATCCACCAGATGATGCTGCTGACGAGCCTCCAACGCTGCCACCATTTGCATAATTTAAATTGTTCATGCTATTTAAAGTATCTGAACCTAAACTGCTTGCAGCCTCTGCGCCCATAACATATTCTCCATCCATAAGCAAGGCGTTTGAGTCTCCCGCCGCCAATAACCCACCATTAGAATATCTAGTAGGTTGTCTAAATACACCTGGAGTATTAAATATAAAACTTTGTGAGTTGGCGGCAGCTGCCCTTGATGAATCTAGAAGATCTGCACCCATTTGCGTTGGCGCGAGAACAGTCTTATTATATTCGAATCCTAAAAAACTTCTAGTTTGTGGAATCTCTTGAGTCGCTCCTGGAATAGTACGTATACTTGTGCCTGCCTCGACAACATTTCCATCATACATGCCAGCGGATGGGAGTTTTAAACCTTCTGTTGGGGCGGACCCAAAGAAACTGCCCCCCGCCGCTTGATTCTGCAATCCAGCAGTAACCCCAGCAACAGTTGCATTTACAAACGCCCCAACAACAGCTTGCTTAAATGCCCTAGACCTTGCTTTTTTAGCGTCACGGTTTTCTTGTATTACTCTATTTTCTTCGGCCACTGATTGGTTATACAAATCTAACGCTTGCGCTTGGGCTTCTTTTAAAGCTCTTTTAGCTGGGCTATCCCTTCTTCTGCCAAAAGCTGTTAGTCTTGTACTTTGATCTTCTAAATTTATAGACGCTCCTCCCGCTCTTTGAGATATTTGATCTGTAGCCCCACTAGTGTATCCTTGTTGAGAAAAAGCGAACAAGTTTTCTTTTCCTACAATTTCTCCAGCTCCTCTTTGCCCAGGAACAAAGAAGTTTCTTGTCTTAGCTTCCTCTAAAAATGCTCTAGATCTTGCTCCGCCAGCCCTATACCCAGAAGTATCTGACCAAAATTTTTCAGTTCTTACATTATCTGCGCCTTGAACATAGCCTCCAGATTGCATTCCATTTACAGACTGGTTATTTAAGCGATCTAAAAAGTCTGCTCCATATTTTTGAACAGCGGATTTTCTTATAACAAATTCTCCTCCAGTTAATTTAGCTGGTATATCATCCGTTACGCCATTTCCGCCAGTAACCAATCCTCCAGAATTTAAAGCTATTACTCTTTCTGGAGATCCCGTACCAGAACCGCCAGAACCAAAGGTGTTTCCAAATGCACTTCCTATGCCCTTAAATAATCCTTCACCAAGCCCTCCAGAACCTGTAAAACTTTCTACTAAACTCTTTGCAACCGCATCATTAATTTCTTTTTGTAAACTTTTTCCAAATTCTAGAGCTATGTTCAAAAATACATCTCCAATAGAATCATAAGTGCCAGCCGCCAGATTGTCCATTGCATTACCTATGGAGCTTTCTAAATTATCAGCTAATCTTTTGGGAACATCTTCCGAAAGCTCTTTTAGTTGGTCTCTTCTGCCTTGATTAGCCGCTTCCAACGGAGTCAGTGCGGCCATTTCTTTTTGCTTATTTAAGATTTGTAACGTTTGCGCATCTGCAACCTTTAATTCATTATTCTGATCTTTATAAGAGTCGGTCGTCGCTATTACAGCTGCGAGTGATTTTGTGTCCTGCAACCCTTTGTCTGTTGCTAGTACATTAACTGCATCTAAAATTTCTTCAAATGATGCGCCAGCTGCTAATTGTTCCTCTAAAGCGGTTAATTTATCTTTCTCAACAACTTTTCCCTCTATTTCTTTAATTACATTTGCCGCTAATTGACTACCTAATTCCCTAGATGTCTTAGCTTTTGTTAATTCAAAATCAACAAGTTGTTTTTGTATTGCTAACCTTTCTCTTTCTAATTTTCCTAGACTTCCAGCTAGTTTTACTGCCATTTGTTGAGATTCAATAAGCTTGTTCCCACCTGCAGCTTGATTAAAATCTGGAACCCCAGATGAATTAAGTACTCCAGCAATTCTAGTAGCTTTACCCATTCTTTGATTTGCTTTTAATCTTTTCGAAGCGTCAGATAAAATTAAGTTTTTGTCTGCTTCTGTTTTTTGTTTTGTTGCGTCTGCTTGGCCCTGTACACTGTTTTTATATGCTTCTGTTGCCTTTGACGCTTCTATAAGTTTTTCAATAAAAATATCTATATCAAAAGTTTTAGAGTTTCTTGTTCCTGTTATTGTTGATTCGTCAATTAAGTCTTGAACTTTATCCTGTCCAACTGTTGCAATTGCGCTAGAAAAAGTTTCTAAATCTCTAACGCCTCCGAACATGCCTCTATTAAATTTTTTCCTTCTACCACCTCTTTGAGCCATCGTTAAACCTTTAACCTGTTGCTCTAGAACTTCTTCTTGGGTAGCTCCCTTCGTTAAACCAAGATCAGTTTTGGTTTTATTTAAATCTTTAACCCTTTGAGCTTCAGCTTCTAATGCTTTAACAAATCCACTAACGGCTTCGCCTTCACCCTTCGATAATTTGCTTAAATCAAGCTGGCCTAAAGATTCATTAAGCTTTTCAAATCCACTTTTAGTTTTCGACAAGGCCATTACTAACGGTATAGCTATAGACGCAATCATTGCTATTGGACCAAGCATACCTAAAGCTCTACCGCCCAGCGCCGCTGCTCCACCACCAAGTGCTCTGCCCCTATTTGCCATACTTTTACCCGCCGAAGTTTTTGCGAATTGTCCGCTTGCGGTCCTAAATCTTTTTGCACTTTTATCGAAAGTTAAAGTTGTCAACTTTAGGGCTTTAGATGTTTCAGTTAACCTACTAGAAAAACCTTTTATTGACGGAGATATTAAACTAAATGTTGCAAAAGAAGTTATTGCAGTTGTTAAAGTGGTTATTAATTTTCCAGTAGTGCTTTCTAGATCTACAAAAGCTGAAGCTGCTCCCGCAATAGCTTGAGCCGCAAATATGCCACCCAAACCAGCAGCATTAAAGTTTGGAATTGCTCCAGTTGGTTCGTCTCTTGTATTTGTTACCGCAATACCTTTTGGGTTTTGAGCATTACGAAGTTTACCACTTTGATTAACTCTAATTTGATTCATTGGAACTCCAGCTTGATTTTCTCTTGCTATTGCCTCTTCTAATGCTCCTCCAAAAAAGTTTGGTATATATCCTACGGCTCCCCTAGCTTTAATTGCTTGGGATGCAAATTTTGATTTTTGAGCTGTGCTAGATTTGTAATCTCCGTCTCTATAAAAGCCTGTCGGTAAACCAAATATTTCATTTAATGCTGCTGTATTTTTACCATTAAATTTAATATCAAGATTTCCAGCGGTGTCACCTCTAGCTCCACCAATAACCATATCAATAATAGCTTCGAACATCGATCCCTTAAATGCGCCAAACGCTCCTTGTCCGCCTTCTTTTAAGAATTTACTTTTAGCAGATTTTGGAGATATTGGAGGTGTTGGACTTGTTTTTATACTTGGATAAACTTTTCCAATAATTGTATTTATAGACTCCGCCATAGCTGCTTCAAGCTCTTTATCTAAACCAACAAGGCTTGCAAATTTAGAATCTCTTTTTAGATTCTTATCTATTCCATAAGCTGATCCAGAAAAACCAGTGTAACCTTTCCTGGGTTTTTTAAATTGCATAGACAACTCTTCTCTTAAACCTTTTTGCGGAACGAGCATTACAACGCCAACTTTATCTGCGTCAAATATCCCTGCGGCTTTTTTAGATTTTGACGCAGCCCTTTGCTGGCCTCTTAAATTTGCCGAATAGCCAGCAGCTGTGGCTTGCTCTTGTGTTATGTTTCCTCTCCTTAAATTAGCGGCTACCCCAGCGGCAGTCATACTTTTTCCGCCTATATTAAATTTATTAAAATTAGGAATATATCCTCCAGCCGCATTTAATTTTTTCGCTCCGCCAGGCAAACCCATTGTTTTAACCATATCTTTATTAAATATAGCATCTCCGCCGCCCTTATAATTTGGCACAAAGTATTCACTAGTATTTGCGACCATCGTACCACGCTGGCCACCACCAAACGCGAAGTTTGGAATTGATACAACCTTAGAGCTTGCTGGTGCACCACCAACTCCACGAGATACGTCACGAGACTCTGCAGATATATAACCTCCAGCACCTCTTCTTGTGACGCCGCCTTCTCCGCCCCTTAAGCCTCCTCTAAAAAGTCCAGGAGTAACAGTCGCGGCGGCTTTTGAAACTCTCGCTAAAGCGGCCGCTTGTTGAGTATATATTTTTAAAAGTAGTTGTTCTTGAGCAACTTTGTTACCTTCCAGTGCTATAATTTCTCTCTGTATAGCCTCGTTTTGTAATAAGGTTTGTAAAATAGATTGCTGTAAGGCTGTTTGTTGTTGGGCGGCTTTGTTTATTCCTAAAATTTGTTTTAATGAAGTTACGCCAAACTTAGCTAAGTCTATAAAAAGTTTTATAAATATAGCTCCAACTAAAGCTATACCAGGTGTCAATGTGCCACCTATGCCTTTTACTAACCCCTTTGCAAACTTAGAACCAATTGATTCTCCTTGTAAAATATCTGTAATAGAATTAACTATGTCTCCAAACATTTTAAGTAAGTCTTTTGCTGTATCTGTAAATCCTATTTCACCTAATACAGCAGCTAGTTTTTCTCCGCCTACTGTTAAATTATTAATTAAAGCCTCAAGAGTATCATTTAGTTTTGTATTTTTAGCATCTAGTGCTCCAGCGGCTCCAGCTGAAACTTCTAAAGATTTAGCAAACTGGCTCTGTCCACTATTTAAATCCTCAACCAAACTAATTAAAATATCACGCTGTCTAACGCCAGCTACTTTTTGAATAACCTCTCCAGCCTCAACACTCTTTAATCCTAATTTATCTAATTCTGTTGCCAGTTCTTGAAAAAGTGGGACAGCACTTCTAATGTTTCCAGAAGTATCTAAGACACTTATCCCCAAATCTTGAAGAGCTTGCAAAGTATCTGTTCTGCCCAATCTGGCAAAAATAGTTTTAAAAGCATTACCAATAACAGCACCGCCACGCTGCGTTCTTTCTTGAACTGTTGTTATAACACCTAGTAATTCATCAAAAGAAACCCCAGCAACACGAGCTGATGCAGATGCTCGTTCCAAACCATTAATTAAATCTTCTGTAGAGACAGCGAACTTTGTATCAACTTCTGCCAACTTGTCAGCTATTCCAGCAACAGTTAGTCCTGCTCCTTCAAATCCTTTAATCGCTGCGGTCAAACCAGCAACAGCTTCTTTAGAATCTATACCAGCGACACGAACTAATTTAAGTGCGGTTTCTACTCGAGATAATGATTCAGCGACCCCTAAGCCTTGACGAGCTAGCTCCAAAGCTCCATCAGCAACTTGATCAAAAGACGTAGCTGTTTTTTGGGCTACTTTAAAAATTCCATCTCCAAATGCCTGTATTTCAGATTTAGTTCCGCCCAAAATAACATTAATTTTAGCAAATGCTGCTTCTACTTTAACCGTATTAGTCACCAAAGCCGCAAAAGCTTCAGATAGTTTATTGATAACAGCAACAGAGGCACCAAAAGCTAAAACACGAGCATTAGAAGCTTCTAGTGATTTTTGAAATTCAGAGGCTTGACCAGTTATTTTACCTAAAGGTCTAGATAATTTATTTATTGATTCGGCACCTTTACCAAAATTAACACCCTTAGCTTGAGATTGTATTCTCGCTAAAGCCGCTTCTACTTTCCTAGTGTCTACAGGGTTAAATGATACTGGTACATTTGCCTTTGCCATATAATGGTATTACACCTAAACACCATGCAAATCCATGAATTCCTTCATATTCATCGTACCTCCCTTTTTCTTAATTTCCTTAGTTAAATCTATAGCATCTTGATCGTCGCTTTTCATTTGGGATATATCTTGTTTGTTTGCGCCAAAATAAGTTGTTCCCCCTTCTCCTTGTGAAGCTTTTCCCCGTTCTTTATTGGCGTTTTCTTTTTGCATATCATAAAAATCCATTAAAGCTTCTGGATCTCTAGCAATATGACTTGGTATTTCTTTTTGACTATTTTTAAATATATTTAAAAAGGTTCTAGCGTATGTTAATAATTTTAACTCAAACGCAGATAGATCTTTAATTGGTTTTCCGTACATATCATTAACATTTTCACAATAAGATAAGTACGGAGAAAAAAATGGACATAAAGAAGCTTTTGAGATATTTTCATCAGACATTCTTAGGAAAAATTCTTCTTGCAGTTTATTTAATTCCGCCTCCTTCTCTATATCTGAATATTCTAATTCACTAAAAACAGAATTTTTAAATTTAATATCAGTAAAGAGTAAATATTCAAAAAACTCTTGGTTAACTTTTTTTTGCGCATATCTTTCAGCAGTTAAACCAATTAAATTAGTCCTTTCGTTTTCTAATTTTGTAAGTAATTCGGTTTCTTTTTTAATTAAGTTTTTATGCTGTTCTCTTTTAGAAGGAATTTTTATTCTAGTTAAGCCTTTTTTTAAATTTTCTATTAGATTAGCCTTATTCTCTAAATTTTGTTCAGACTCTTCTGACCACATTTCATCATCATTTAAAAGTTTTAAAACATCTTTAGTTAACATTAAACCCTTTTGCTGCGCCTCTTCCAAGTACTCCTTTTTTTTAGCAAAAGTTCTTCTTAATTCTAACTGTCCAAAATGCCTAACATAAATGGGGCCAAAACTTGAACTCAAGACAGTGACCCCATCGAATATCTCGGCTATAATATCTGCTAAATTTTCGTCATTCATCAGTCTGTTTTAAAAACTCATCAAGCTGTTCTTGCGTTACTTGATTGTTATAAAACCAAAATGATACGACACTCATTAATTTTGTTAATGCTTTTTGTTCTAATTCAGAACCGTTTTCGTCTTTTTCGTAAAGGTCCTCTAACTGATCTTCAAATAACAATCCCTTGAAAAATAAAACTTCTTGATCTTCTTGAATAACTCTTGTTAATTGAATTGTATACCAAAGCAACATAGCCCTTTCGGATCTTGCATCTGCAGTATGATCATAAACACCCTGCATTGACATTTCTGTATCCGCAAGTTCTTTTCTTAAAACAAGAAGTCTTGAGCTTAAGTCTTCTATTTCTTTTTTGTTTTTATTTTTATCAGTGGCTGTTAAAAGTTGTATTTTATTACTTATCTCATTACTTTCTTGAAGCTTCCTAACCATATCTTTAGTTTCTTCTTCGCTTAGTGTACCTCCAGTATCTGCATACTTTTTTACCAACATAGCCTTTGTAACAATGCCGCGCTTAATATTTTTACTCATCTCAATTGCGTATTGAGCTTCAGCTTCGTCCATGACTCGGCGTGTTGGTTTTTTAATCAAAAACTTTACTGGAAGTTTTACTGTCTTATTTTGAATAACAGTTTCTGTTTCACCAGTTTCTTTGTTTTTGCGCTCTACTTCTACTTTTCGTTTTTCTTTAGTTTCTAAAGTAAATTCGTATATGTTTCCTTTTGCCATTATTGTTTAAATTTAAATTCAACCGTTAGAGTTTCTAACTCATTATTATAATCTCGCAAAACAGAATTTCCAATATCTAGAATTTTTTTTCTATAAATTTCGTAATGCTCTTTATCGAAATAGTCTGCCATTTCAACAATACCTTGATGTTCTTTTGGTAGATGTTCATACAATTTAGAAAAGTTTATTTCATGAACACTTTGCATTTCCTCAAGTGTAGCCAAAAAACTCTTAAATAAGTGTCTAATGTGATGATCAGAACGATCATACAAAAATTCTTTTGCAATCATAAATATCCTTATACCTATAATATTTACACAAAAAAGTGTAAAAGTAGATATGCCCACTTCTCTCATCTCAGACTCTCAAAAAAACACCATCAGCGCTATTATTGATGATATCCATGAAACTTTCGCTAGAAGCATCACAGTTTATGAAGAAGGAAAAAAAGTATTAATTAGTGTTAATCGACAATTAAAGATAAATGGTTTTACTGGCGATAACGCCCATTTAAATGGAACTTATACACAAGTAAGCACTAACTCTTATACCCAAGAAAATGGATCTGGTGATATAACTCGTGTCGAGGAAGGTGTTGGAACTGAATCAGATCCTAACCTTGTACAATATCGCTGGGAGATAACAGATGGCAGTGACAACGATCCTGGCACTGGGGATGCAGCATCAAACTATATATCTAAACAGAGTACTGATCCATCAGTATCACAACCATATGAAATGACCTGGAGCAGCTTGACACTTACAGAATTTGTTATAGGAGACACATTTAATGGAGTATATGGTAGGAGCGTTTTTGGCAACAAAACGACCACAACAACCGCTGTTCAACACACTATAAAAGCAAGAATCAAATACATAGATGCTAAAGAAGCAAACCTTACCGATGGCAATATAGGCAGTCAATTAGACATAGAGCTAGTAGATGGATCTGTAAGAATAACTGTAGATGCGGCAGGATTTAATTTACTCAAAGAAGCAAAAAGATGTGAATTTGAGGGAGGTAAATATGAGATTGTGTCTAAAGGAAATCCAACTGGTATATTTGGGCCTCAATATTACCACTTCTACCTAAAACCAATAGAAGAACTACAAGACGCCTCAGTATCATAATGCCTTTAGATCCAACAATTACAGCGAGTTTAATACGCCAATCCCCAAAGATTGCAAGAGTACAAGTACAAAGACAAGGTAAAGCCGCTTTTCAGAAAATGAAAAATAAAATGATAGCTGAATTCTTGAACCATCCAGTTACAAGAGAAATCAAACAGGGAGTAAGCTCGGAAAATATAAGCGGGACTTTGGGAGGAGCCACTAATTTATTTTCTTTTATTGGCTTTGAATCGGGGTTTAGAGACCCAACCAAAGCTATTGAAGATATACTGCAGCAAACTCGCTTTGAATTTGCTACTGCCAAACTTAATTCTATTGAATTTTCTATTTATATTCCAGATGCAAAAGATGTTTTTGACGTGACTCCAATGCCTTGGGCGCCAGGAAGAAGTTGGGCCAAGGGTATTGAAAGTGGTATTTCTGGTCTTGGGTATTATTTAAAAGTAGAAAGAGAAAATAGTAGGTCGGGCTTAGGAATACAATCGCCAAGAAGAGTAAGAAAAGGTGGAACAAAATTTAGAAACACTCAGTATATATCAGCTCTTTTAAAAAAGTATAAGAAAGAATTCGAGAACTTACAGCTTCCCTAGTGTAAATAATATTTATGAAACCCCAGTATCAACATGAGTTAATGACTAGTTTCTTTTTGTGGTTCGATCACGAACTTTTACAAAAGGGAGAAGCTTATTCGAATAAAACTGGAACACTTTACGCCCAATCAGATAGCAGATTACCAAATAGTTACATCTCACTTCAAAGTAACTATAAACAATGGGTAAATGACTCTTCAATTACTGGAGCAATAAACCCAATAATCCCAACAGACTTTGAAGGCAGCGGCAGGGCTAATGATATTGTTTTTGATTTTGAGAATGGCAGACTTATTGAAACTGGAAGCGTTGTCAGCGCAGGAGATACATTAACTGGCACCTTTGCAGTAAAAGATTTTAATGTGTATCTGACAAACGAAACAGAAGAAGATTTAATCATTGAAAACAAATTCAAATTAAACAGTAGATACGGAACCCCTACAATGAGTGGTATAGAGCCTTACGATCAAGTCACGCCAGCAATATTTTTAAATGTAGAATTTAGCAGAAACGAAGGATTTGCATTAGGGGGTATGGACCAAACAAAATCCACGATCAAAGCTGTTGTACTGGCAGACAGTGATTATCAATTAGATGGAGCTTTATCTATATTTACAGATTCTGCTAGAAAAATTGTTCCTAAAATACCATTTAGCGGTCACCCATCAACAGAATATGGCGACATAAAGGGAGGCTCGTATAACTATACTGGACTAACCGCATCTTACACAGATGGTTCATTTTTTATAGACGATGTCACTGTTTCAAAATTTTCACAAAGAGCGCAAACGTCTATACCTGGAGACATTAAAGTTGGCTTTATAGACTTTGAGATATCCACAGAAAGATTTCCCCGCTCTTAATTTCACAATATAACAAAATAACTGTAAACAAATATAAAATATCATGGCTAATAATAGAATCATTTATCAATCAGACGCTCTCTTTGTGTCTAGTGGTGTTGATGCAGATGCTGCATCCGAACACATACAACTACGAAGAGTTCAATCCGCTAATTACTCTTTGAACGTTTCACGTCAAGATGTTAATCAATACGGACAATTAGCAAGAATCGACTCATTGATTCTTGAATCGCCAACCGTTTCTTTCGACACTTCATATTTACTCAGTGATGGATTTAATGAAATGGCATTGGGCTTTAAAAATTCCTCAAATTTAAATGCGGGATTTATTTCGGGTCAAATTAAAGCAGATGACGCCGACCGTAATTACTACATTTTAACTACACCAGAAGGTGTTGACGCTAACAGTCCCCGAGGCGCGGCAGCTAGTACAGACTCTGATATTAGTGTCATTGGTATTGGTAATGCTTTCATTACTGACTATACTTTAGATGCGTCGGTAGGCGACCTTCCAACAGTCAGTCTTTCGGTCGAAGGAACTAACATGGTCGGTAATGCTAATGTTGTAGCTACTAATGGAAGTCCTTATAGTTCAATCGTTGGTGCTGGAATTAACCCAGCAGATGGCACGGCTCGCACCTCACAATCTGAAATTAATCTTCCAGAAGCTGAAGAAGGAACAGGAGCAGCTATTCCTAACGCACTTCGCCCTGGAGACATTACTGTTAGTTTAACTAACGCTGATGGCAAATCTATTGTTGACCTCGACGACACTGGTGCGGCACACGTACAAAGTGTTTCGCTTTCAATTCCTATGAGCAGAACTCCAATCGACAAGCTCGGAAGTAAGTTCTCCTTCGCTCGTGTTGTTGATTTCCCAATTACGCCAACGCTTTCTATCTCTGCTATTGTTTCAGAAATCAAAGACAAACAGCTAACCGCTATGGTAGCTAATGATTCAGCTATCTCCAATATTGAAATTACATTTAAAGATGACTCAAGCAATGAAGTCGCTAAATATAAGCTTACGAATGTGAAAATAGATAGCGAATCATTTAGTTCGAGTATTGGCCCTAACAAGAGTGTTGATCTAGGATTTTCGCTCACTATTGGTGGCCCGAATGATACTACAAATAATGTATTCTTCTCTGGAGCCCATAGTTCTGCTATCTTTGGTAATGCCGCAGACTAAACCTTTAGGGTGGAGCGAATAGCTAAGAAGCCCTTCTAATTTACAAAGCCCCCTCATTCGAGGGGGTTTTTTATTGCCAAAAAAGCGCGACCCGAAAGATCACGCTTAAAAAGATATATTTTTAAATTTAAATTATTCTTCAGTTTTTTCCTGTGGGGCTTCAATTCCTCCCACTTGCCTCGGGCTAGCTTGAAAGCTGTTGTAGTTAGCTATAAGCGTCTCTAGTGCGTCGTAAGAGTCCCTTGCTAGGCTTTTATATACTTTTGATACCTCGTTCTTATTAACGAACGTAATGGCGTTGTCGCCGTCTCTGACGCTAATAATGTTGCCATTGGTATCATCCGCAATTCCGCGAATAGTATTTCTAGTCTGTTTGGTATAGTAATGATAAAGGTACATCTCTTTATAGATGTTTTGTTCTTCTAAATCTAGCCCACTAACATCTCCAGCCGATCCAGAGAAACTAGTAAATAAAACATTATTTAATTTCCCTAAATTTGCGTCTAACCATCCAGATATAGATGATACAGAGGGAGAAGCTGCAGAATCAAATTCTGTAGTATTAATTGATGTTGCTAGATCGTTTAAATTGCTCATGATTGTCTTTGATACTCTTGTGTAATTACTTTAATTAATCTTTCTCTATCAAAGCTTGGATTAAACCCCAAACGAGCTGCGCTTTCTTGTAATTCTGACAAAGTTTTAGATTTTAATTTTTCCTCTAAAGAGTTTACACTTTCTGAGCCTTCGAAGGCCTTTGATGATGCGCCCTTTTCAGCTTTTTTTGTAATATCGGTTTGCGTAAAACTATTTGTAGAAGCCCAAGAATGAAATGCTCTAAGTAATTCTTCATGTTGGTCGCTTTTTGCTGTATATACTCTCGCTGCGACTCTTTCAGCTAAAGTTGTCATTTGGTCTCTAGACATCACTTCCAGCTTTTTTCTAAAAACTCTAACATCTCCCGTCTTAAATGGGCTTACAACATCAACTCCATAAATCTTTTCCTGCTCTTCAACTAGATCTACTTCATCTCTTTGTTTTCCATCCGTATATTGTAAGTCATCCAGTTCTGGCTTGTCGCTAATTAGATCATCGACTTCTGGTTTCCCTACTACTTCATCATCATCTTCATCATCTTTATTATCTTCGATGCCAATAGATAAATCTAATTGATTTGGATCAACTACTTCCTTGTTTGCTTCTTCTTCGATTATTGACTCTTTCAAGTCGTAAAGTGATTCTGATTTGTTTTCTTGTGGATTTTCCATATTCTATATAATACATTACACAATTTATTTTTCAACAAAAAGAGCCACCCCGAAGGGTGGCTCAAGAAGTATTAGATTAGATTGTCTTTATGCTGTTACGTCAACAACACAACCAACTAGTGCGCGATCATCAACAACGATGCGACCTTCTTCGATAGAACCGAAGTAACCGATCTTGTTTTGACGAATGCTGTACTGATCATCAGCGATGAGATTAAACTCAGCGCCATTTTCAGAATCAACAGCAACTGGGCGAATCAATGAATCGCGTGTGCGGTCAATACCTACTACAAGATCATCAGTTCCTTGAGTAATGCTGTTTGAGCCATCGTAAGATGAACCAGTGAACAATGCTTGGAACTTCTGTCCTGCACCAAGCTCATTAAGCTCGATAACATTAATTCCGTAGAACTGAGGTGAACCTGCAGCTCTGTATGCTTCTTCAGCGATAACATCAGCATTTGCTACACCATCACTTAGTGGGTTGTAAGCAATAGCTCTTAATTGCTCAACAATTTCTGGAGAAACAAGGATATCTGTAACACCCTTGCCGCTACGTGCATCTGGAGTACCACCTGCGAATGAAGTAAGAATTCTCTTAGAACGAGTCATCATTGCATTCAAATCAGCTAGTGCAAATGTATTACCAGCAGACTTAACAACGTGTGTTAAGCTGTTTGTGGAAGCAGAATCTAGAGCCTTCATAACAACGTTTGCAGAAATGCTGTTTTGCTTAACAAGAATTTCTTGTGCAACACGAGTCATTGTCTTAGCAACAACGTCCATGCGGCTCTTGGCTGCATAGCGACGATCGAAGCTTACTGCTGAGTCAAGGCTGTATGTAGCGATCTTAAGCTCAGAAGATGTTGGAAGAACTTCCGAAGTTGGAAGGCCACCAGCACGACTTTGGCTATAAACTTGTACGTAGTCTTGGTCGGCAACGTCGAAATATAGATCCAACGGAATCGAAGGATTGTCGTCAGCGTTGTACTGAAGTGTTGTGAAAAGGTTAGAGATGGAAGGAGCTTGGTTGATCACTTCCGCTAAAACAGGTCCAATAAATTCTGCGAGAGCTGTTTGAGCTTCATAAGCAACATCGCGGTTGCGTGACGCCATAGCTTTAATAAGCTCGACTTGTTCTGGAGTATTTTTTAATGTAATTTTCATTTTAATTTTTTCCTTTCGATTAGCCTAGCTTCACGACTACATAGTCGCCAGAGAATTGATCTGTCAATCCACCAGAATTGGTGCGCGAACCAGTACCAATGACCATTCCAAGTGAAGAATCACCTAGAGCGTCGGCCACACCACTGATCTTTCCGTCTGCAGTAGAAACTTCAAAACCTCCACCGATAGTGAAGATAGAAGCTGCTCCGCCATCAATAGCATTGACACCTAGAGTGAAAATACCTTTTGTAGCGATTGGAACTGCTTGACCAGGAAGAACAGCTTGTAGCTCTTCTTTTTTGGTAGTGTTATATAATAGTTTCTCACCGTTCTCATCAGCTTGTGCAGTTTGATTCAAGGTCAACCCCAAAGGAGCGTCTCCAGAATCAGCAGCAGTTACTTCAAGTTGAACAGTAGGATACATGTCTGAGCCAACAAACGGATAATCGGTTTTGCCAAGGTAGCTATTAGAGCCGTAGCTTATTAGCTCTTGGTCGAAGTTTCCGTCTGCTACCTTAACAAAAACGCCGTTTGAGCCCTTACCGTCAACAGCAGTGCCAGTTAGAACATCAGCGTTTGTGAGAGCGAAGAGGTTTACAACGTCTTGCTCATCGTATTGTCTGAATGGGAGTAGTCTTAGTGCCATAATTTTGTGTTTGTTAAATTTTTTTAGATAGTGATATTTTCACGGCTGAAAGCAGCAGCAAATTTATCTTTTAAAGTGGTGGATGAAGCTTGTGCTTCGTTATTGTTTGGAATTGATTCCTCAGTAGCTTCTGCATTTTCAAGAGCTTCTTCAACATCAACTTCTTCAGCTACTTCTTCAGATGCTTCAGATGTGTTAAGGCGTTTTTCGATTTCAGCTTCTACACGAGAAGCAATTGCTTCTTCTTGTTTTGCTTTAGCTTCTTTACTTTTTGATGCCCAGAAAACAGAAAGTTCATCTTTGAAAGATGCAAAAGCTTCTTCACTTGCGTCAAGTCCTTTAATCTTTTCTGCGATGAAAGCGCTGTCACTTTCTTCTAATTCGTAAACTGAATCAATTTCTTCCATGCGAGAATTAAATGTAGCAACTGCTTCTTCAGCAGCTTTTGCAGATTCAAACTCGTTGATGCGTTCTTGAGCAACCTTAAGCTCTTCTTTGATAGATTCCACAGAAGCTTGAAGCTCTTCTCTCGCGGATGCGATTTCAGCCTTCTCTTGTTCCGCAGCTTCAAGAGAAGCTTTGTACTCATCATCTTTTTGTTTAATGGCATCAGCGAATGTTGATGTCATGCTAGCGATAGACTCTTCTGAAAATTTCTTTTCAGTAAGAGACGCTTTGATTTCTGATAGTAGAGTTTCTAAGTCCATAATTTTATAATTGTTTACAGTATTTTTTATTTTTTGTGAAATTTTGGAAGATATTTTTTTTAATTGTGTAGCATGGCTATCACTTTTGTCCGAGACCGCTTGTTCTTTGACTTCTTCCTCGACTTCGGTTTCCTTATAATCATTGCTGATTACGCCTTTAACATTAGCGGCTGGTTTTAACGTAAATCCTATTCCAAGCGGATAGATATCTCCTACGATTAATCTATAAATTGGATCTCCATCTTCTGTTACTCCTTTTCCACCAAAAGCTCTTAACATGCCTTTCATTTCTTGAATTTGTTTTGGATCAGAAATGATTTTTGCATCTTTCAAATTTTTGCTACCAACGGCGATTTGATAATTACTAAATCCTATTTCCCAACTAGCGGAAACAGTATTGTACATTTTGTTTTTGGGGTTTGTGCTTTTTTCTAGTAAATCGAAAAAATCCTTATCCACAGTTTTATAAACAACTGCGCCCAAAGCTATATGAAATGGGTCCTGTTTATCCCCGTCTACATTAATTAGAATATTACTGTCACTATAATCACTAAATCCCGCGTTGACTATGTGACCTACAATTTTACCTTTGTTATGCTCAATATTTGTTGGTTTGTGAATAAATTGCTGTACAGAATCAATCGCTGTCGCTGCGCTTATACCATCTCCATTTTTATTGAATTCATTAACTACCGCCGCATTAAAAGCAACGCCCATTAAATCTATATTCTTTTTTAGATCAACAGACGTAGGTATAAGCGAACGAAGATTTTCTATATTAGCTTGGCTTAAATTTATACCAGCTATTTCTTCGCAAGCTTTAACCTCAAAGTTAAAAGTTGTGGTGTACTTATATTGCATTAAAGATTTTAGCGGACAAGTTGCCCTGGTCTTGCCTTTTGCGTGAAAAGACTAGCGATACTCGCACCAGCTGGCTTATAAAGATCTGCTTCTGTTTCTTTAGTGATCTTGCCTTCTGATTTTAATCTTTTAACAATAGCTTTTTGAAGTTCGATCGGAAGAGTTTTCTTTTGTTTTTCAGTAAGACCTGCAAGCATATGTTTCTTTTCAAAAATATTTGCTTCTATTTTTTGATACATAGCTTGTATGTCTTGTTGATATAAACTTGAACAACTTTTTGCTGTCGCGTTATCATCATCTTTTGATGTGTCTACGGCATATGTGTCGTACATTGCGCACATTCCCATGAATTTTTCAAAAACAGGAGCTTCTGCTTCGCTATACTTTTTGGCCAAAGATATTTCAATTTCGCCCGTTGAACGGTTTATGTTCGCTACTAGTGGATTTTTAATTTCTTTCATATTTTTTTGAGTGGTATAAAATTGCTGATGGATATATTTCTAATTCGTGAGCCTCGGAAACATTCAATATATTTTCCATAGCTCCTAATTTTTCTATTTCGTTAAAATCATTTACACAAGAAATGAGACTTTCTGTCCAATTTTCTTTATCTGAGGCGCATACAATAGATTCGCATAATTTACTAACCATTTTTTCCTGGTCTTCATTTAATACTTCTGCTTGTAATTTTTCTAACATTTTTTCTTTAGCCAATGAGTTTAGGGCCTCGATTTCATAAATAGTCGCTTGTATATTTTCTCTAGAAAATTGATCTGGAGATCCTTCTGGTCTTCCAGCTAACCCTCCTCCAGGAGCTTTTTGACTATCAGTAGGCTCGCTCGGATTATCGTCTTCAATCATAGGCACTCCGCCTACGAGTGGATTAAAGTATCCTTTTTCTCTTTGATCTACAAACTTGCTTTGTGCTTTTTCTAAATCCTCTGTAGCAGGAAATCTTCCTGTATGGAATAGATCCATTCCTTGCTCTGCGGTGATAACGCCTAACTCCATTAGTCTAGTCGCAACACGCATTAATTGAACTTCGTCTCTTAAATCAATATCTTTAAATTTTACTGTTGGGTATTGTCTAAATCCTAAATCTTTAGCTATACGCTTTATTTCTGGTTGAAGAAAATCTTGAATAAATGCTTCACGAGCTTCTTTCAATCTATCTAAGAATACTCTAGCTTTAATTTCTGCCCCATTATATTTGTCATCGTTAAGAATAATATTTTGCAAACCTTCTTTAATATCTTTATTGATGACTTCGTACTTTCCTGGCCCAACTACTTTGTTAATATCTGGAATAACAAAATCTGCTTTTGTTGTATAATCCGATACAAGTACTCGACCAACAGATTCATTTTGGAAAAGTTTTTGCATAGCCTTAACATTATGCGGGTTTATACCACCCTTGTCTGGTTCTGCACCCATCGTAATCATAAGAATAACATTTTCAACAGTTCTCATGATCGCTTGATCCATTTTTTTCATTTCCATTTTAGCGTTGATGTCCTCTAAAACTGGAAAGCCGAATGGAATAGCGAAAGGTTCGTAATCTTGTTTTTTGTAAAAACTGTAGGCTAGTCTATCATTTTTAAGATTAATCTTTAAACCATCTTTGAAATAACCTCCATCTTTAATCTGCTTTTTAACTTCTGGATCTAACGCTTCAAACACTTCCTTATCGTAGTCGTTCTTAGGATTAGCTAACCTTTCCATATCAAATTCAGAAAGTATCTTAGCGTACGCTCCATCTTTTGTGCTAAAAACCGTGCTTCTTTTTGCCACAATCTCAAAAGGATTTAAAACAATATATTTAAGAGGGAACTTGTTTAAAGACGGGCCCTCTGATACATTCTGTGCAAACTTTTTGTAATCATCTAAATTAAACTTGCCATCAATTCTATATAAGAAAATATTTCCACTTCTATAATATTCTCTGAAATACTGATCTTTTAAATCCCATAATTTAATTCTATCAAATAGTTTTTCAAAAAAGCTTCTGGATGTCGCATTTCCGCCTTCGAGATAAATTTCCGCATTAGCAAATTCTGACATCATATCTATTGTATTTCTAAAAATAGGTACATTCGAATATGCTTTTTGACAAAGCTCTATAGCTTCCCTAACATTGATTCCATCAGATGAAATCTCGTATGGCAAAAGTCCTGCCCTAATTTGGCTGTACTTATTCCTTGGGGGACTTACAGAAGATCGATTAATTCTAGTACTAGTGTTTTTTGAGGTTAGATTATTAACAGTACCCGACCGACTGTAAGACCCCTGTGAAATATGATATGCTTCCCCAGCAGTTGCTGGCTCCAAAGGCTCTAAGTTGGGAAGCTGTACCGCTTGTGGTTTCTGGAACTTATTCCAATATTGTGATTTTTTATTATATTTTCTTTTAGCCATAACCTATTATAAAGTTAATTACACTTTTAAAAGTAACTTTTAAACTTTTTTTAAATAAACATAGGGGTGAATCCGTAGTTTTGTTCTTCTGGCATATCCATCATGTCGTAATATATGTTCATACCCCAATTGCCCAACACCAAAGCTGAATAAGAGTCCTTTCTTGGTCTGTCTACTCCCTTTTGTCTTTTAAGGTTACTTGGTAAATCAAAACTTTGCGTACCTCCTGTTGATGTAGAAACTTGTATAAGTGCACATTCAGCTTTTGTTAAGTCTATCATATCTTTTTGATGTTCTATAAATTCTATCATTTTAGCGCCAACATTTTTTTCATCTTCGTATTTGGAAAATTTAAGATTCTTAATTGGTATTTTTTTAGTTTTTTGCATTGAATAATTGTCGTCCATTGCTGTGGCTGCAAAGTATAATTTCTTTCTATCAAAAGCTGTTTGTAACATTTCGTTAGCACTTCTAATCCAGTTAGAAACTGGCTTCCTCAATATACATATAGTATTGCTGCTTTTGTTATAACCCCTTCTAGCATCCCTTAAATCTTTTTCATAATCATGGGGGTTATCTAACTTTGGATCGAAGACCCCTATTTCAAGTTTTTCTTTCTTGAACATGTCGCTCTCGTTACATGAATTTATAAACTGAACACCTCCATTGTAGTCTCCAACAATCATAATAATATTAAAATGATCTAAAATATATTTAAAGTAAGTCATGTGCTTTTTTAGATTTGTGCCAGGAAGGGCGTAACTGTGAACAATCACGCCTTTCTTTTTTTCTGGCATTAGCTTTATAACTTGTATGGCAAAATCGTCAGAAGTCTCCGACTCTGACCAAGAGGGGTCGAATGCCATAATATATTCTGCGTCCTTTTCTCCAGCCACTTCAACAGCGGGAGACTCACCATCTTCAATCGTGCATTCTGCCATTTTGCTGATCTTAAAATAACCAGCGCTATCATCTGTGAATTGAGCGTTAAATTCTCGGTCAATCTGTGACTGGCTCATCGTCCCTTTTGCTTGAGATATTAAGTTTTCATCATACAAGGCCTTTGGCGCACAATCGTAACTAAATTGCATAATGCATCTTCTACCTTGATTTTTTGCCCCAGGGTTAAAGATCATATTTTCATAGGCTTGATACATTTTATAGAGATACTCGAACTTATAGGATGCCGAAGACAGTCCAATCATTTTATTTGATGGCCACTCCGTCCTTTCGTCTTCCGTCATCTTTCCAGCCTCAATCATCGCGTCTTCTGCGTCTTTAATTTTTTGTCTCTCCGTTGGGTTTTCTACAACAGCTAGGAACGGCATAATAACTTCGTTTAATACTTTTTCTGGCATAAGCAGAAGCTCATCAATAATAATACGCTGAAAACGGAAACCACGAAGCTTTTCTCCGTCACCAAGCGGTAAGGCGGTGATACGACTCTTTCCGATTTGCATGGACCATTCATCATTAGACTTGCTTACTTTACCAATACACTGTCTAAATAGTTCTGATTTTTTATCTAGTGATATATCTTCTATCTTTCTAAAAATCATTTTAGACTGTCTAAATGATTTTGAAATGATTCCAATATGAACACCTTGATTCATCATCGCATCTAATAAAGCAAAAATGCCAGTAGAAAAGGATTTAGACATACCACGAGACCATATACCCAAGAAGTAATCGTTTTCCATCATTGCTTTTACCGCCATGTGTTGAAACGGAAACAGCTCGATGCCAGTGAGCAGCTCTGTGGCGAAGGTTACATTTTCTTTTAAAAATTTATACAACCATAATTTAGCTTTAGTATCATCTAAGTATCCTTCAAGCTCCATTATTTGCTCATTTACTGGTTCCCTCTTTAAAGGTTTTTGGTTTCCTATATCCCAACTCATCTTTGCTCCTTATCTAAAAAATATTGTACATCTACGTTCCATAACTTATCGCCTAGAGAAAGTAGCTTAGGTATTACTTTTTCGCTATGCTCCCTGCTGTCTGTAAAAATAAATTGACAGTTTCCAGCAAATTCGTGTTGTACGGAAATTAAATTAGAAAAAACCCACCCTAGTTTTGGTGCTCGTCTTCCTTTTGTAAATACGGCTTCTTTTTCTATTGCTGTAAGAGATTTTTCTACGACAATGTACATATAGCTATCTAACTCAACGCATCTTTGCATCTCTCTTCTAAATCTATCTACTTGTCCCCCAAAGGTTGACAAGAAATCTCCAGCGCTTTTTCTATCTACAAATGTATTGGCAAAATTATCTCCGCCCAAAGTGTAATCCCCAAAATCTAATTTTAAAATTGAAGATTTATTAAACTCTAATGGTTGCTGTTCCCTAGTGTCAATCAACACTTCAACATTTGTATCATTGTTAAATTCTTTTGGCATACCTTTATAAAATATAGGTTTCGATCCCATAGCCTCACAAGCTTGGGTGTACGTACCAAAGTGTTTTTTATATGTGTCTAAGTCTGGCAACTGCCTCTTAAGTAATTCCAAATAAAATGGAGCGTGTGTATATTTTTTTCTTTCGATTCTTTTTTTACCCAACTCAACTATATAATCTTTAACTTCTTCATCTGGTGCAGACTCGCACCACTTTACGAGTTGTGATCTATTAATAAAATCATTTGCAAAATATTCGTCCTTTTTCTTAAATGGTAATGGGTTACCATTCAACTTATTAAATCTCGGGTAATGTTTAACATAGTAGTCACCGACATACATTTTATGAGCCTTAAGATGGCTGTGTAAGCTTTTTTCTGTTTCGAATTCAGCTCCACACTCTTTGCATTTATAAGACATCATCAATACCAATACCTAGAACGCGAGCCTTCCAAGCGGCCATGCCTTCTAGTTTTTCGGCTTCTTTTTTAATTATTTGTTTTTGCATCTCAGCTATGTGAACCATGTTTTTTCTTTCTTCTTCTTCTTGAAAAAGTTGCACAATAGATAAGAATGATGAAGTTTCTTTTTGTCTATTAGCTAATCTAGCTCCCCTATCGCCTTGAAGTTTTTTTGTTAAGTTTTCTATTCGAGTTTCGCACTGATGATACTCAGAACTTTTAGCTTTTATAATTTCGGCTAAACGAACAGTCATTTCGTCTTGATCATCAGCACTTTCGAACATGTCGTTAAGTTTTTGCAAATGACCAGTAATCAATTCTAAATTAATTATTTCTTTAGCGACATTCATATAAAGATTTAACTCATCTGCAGTAAGGTCTGGCTTATCCCAAGTAAGCCTAATAAATTCCTGCTCAAAAAGCTCCTTATCCCTAAAGTTGCTATAATTATTTACGATAGCAACAAATCTAGAGTTGCTTAAATTTATTCTTAGTTTATCGCAACAAGTATGATGGGTTCTTGACATTTTTATTTCCTCTAGACCATAGCCAGTTGAATCATTAATTTTTTTGATTAGTCTAGATAAAGCATTAGGTGCCACGTAATTTACAGGGGCCTCTTCTTTTGCTTCTTCTCTATCTTGATGTAAAACTTCATTAACAGCTCGCCACTCCGCAGATAATCTGGGCATGGTTTTATTAAATATTATATCAGTTATTTCAGATGTATTTAATCCGTCCCTTCTCATTGAATCTACAAGATTAAGTTGATCGGGTGTTAACTTTATATCTTTTTGTTTTTCTCTTTTTGTGGTTTTTGCTTTGAGCCCATTCTCTGCTAAAAATTTAGTTACAGCCCTTCCTTCCTTGGATCTGCCATCTAAAGTTTCATCATCAAATACAATCTTTGTAATATTAATTATGTTTGGGTCTTTTCTAAAACTTTCTAGTATTAACTCTTTTTGTTCTTCTGTTAAATTTTTCATATAATATCATTTTCCTCTATAATTTTTCTAGCCTTTTCTTGAAAAATCTTTTTTAAGTTTTTGATTTGTTTATAACCAGCAGATCTCTTTTTTTCGTTTGTTTTAAATCCTAAAAATATAGCAACCTCTTCTTCTGTTTTGTTTTGAACAAATAGCATTTTAAAAGCTTGAAATTGCCTACTATTTAACTGAGTTTGTATTTTAGCTGTTAACCTAATTGTAGCTTCGTCTAGATTAATGTTTTCGTCTGTTTTTTCGTGTATTTCATGAATATGATTTTCCATGGTAACTGCTAATTTTATATCATATGCTGATTTTTTACTTTGACGCCACTTTGTGCAAATTGGGCAAGTCAACGGATCATGGTCACTTAAATGTTGATCTGGACATGGGTTTGCATAATTACCATAATGATTCCTCAATAAATTTTTAAATTGATTAGATACCACCCTACTAAGCCACGGCTCTATAGGTTTTGATTGATCCCATAAATGCCATTTCTTATAAATGTGCGTCATGATGACTTGTTTAATGTCATCATAATCAATATATGTAACTGCGTCTAGATGCCATTTCGAACGTTTTCTTTCTAAAGCAGCTTCAATTTCTTTAAGCTTTTCTTCAAATGAATACATTACAATATGTCGTCTAATCTTTTTACATTATTTTTTCTTTTATTAGGTGCGGTTTTACCCCCTAGTGAACCCAAAGTCTGTTGAATATCATCTTTTTCTATTTCGTATTCTAATTTTGAAATATTTGGGACAAACTCTGCATCTGTTTCGTTATCATTTACAGCTTTTGATTTTCTGATACTTTTAACATTTCTATTTAAAGGTTTTGATTCGTTTTGTGCAACTCCCATTGGAGTCCCACAATTAGAACAAAATTTAGGGGGACTGAATTTATATTCAACCTTAGTGCCGCATTCTGAACAATATTTTATCATAATTTATTATAAGTTTAAAAATAATTTTTTAAATTTTATCTTCTAGTTTTGCTACGATAAACTTAAGTATTTCGCTTCTTTTTATATCTGCTGTTCCGAATCTTGTACAATATATTCCCTCCCCTTTAGATTCTTCATCATTAAAGGCGCTGAATATTGTTGAAAATCCACTGTTTTTTATATCACTTTGCATCATATCCCCACATATGATAATTTTAGAATCTTCCCCTATTCTAGTCAGTACGGTCATTAATTCATTATAAGTAAAGTTTTGAGCTTCATCTACTATTACTATTGAGTCATTCCAATTTGCGCCTCTTACGAAATTTACTGGCATACATTCAAACTGTCTTTTTTCTCTTAAAAATTTTATATCGTGAGCGTGGAGCATCTCATCTAATTTATCGTAAAACGGACCAGCGAATACTCCAAACTTTTCATCTATAGACCCAGGCAAAGATCCAAGGCTTCTTTGCGAGCTCTCAGCTATGCTTCTAATGTACAGAATATCTTTTTCAAGGTCAGAGCTAATAGACAACTGAAGAGCTGAATATACGGCCATATAGGTCTTTGCAGTTCCAGCTGGCCCAGCTAAAAACATAAGTTTTGTTTTAGGGCTTAAAGCAGTTTTTAAAAAATCTACTTGATTATCAGTAAAATTAAATTTTCTGTCTTTGAACTTAATCTTTTGATTTAATTGTCTGAATTCTAATTTAGACATTTAATACTATTACACTATATTAACAATTCTGTAATAGAAACACTTCCTCTAGCCAAATCTCCTCCAGCTAAAGATACATTTTCTGCATTTATCCTACCATCTACGGTAGCTGTCAATAAAGTAGCCGCAGAGGCATTTTTTATCTTTAATGACATGCTTCCTGGATTTGATCCAGTAATTGGTACTAATTTTTGTATATTATCTCCTTGGATCTGAAAGCTATGTTCTGCTGTGATAAGTTCTGCCCCTCCTGGGGTTCCTCCTTGTATGTTGTATGAGCCTATTTTATAAATAGGTAAGCGTTGTGCTGAAAATTGATAAGCTACTGATTCAACTACACCAATATCATCTAAAAAAGTTGCATTCTCATCGACTGTTTTTCCAAATGTGGAATAAACCCCATGCCCAAAAGCTCCAAAATCTAAATCATCTATAATACTGTTATTCGCCGCATCTGCAATAAAGCCTCCTTCAGAACTAATTGTAAGTGGATTATAAATAGCAAAGTCGGCTTGAAGTAAAACTGGCGCATATGGAGTAACCGTCATAGAATACGATGTTAAATATGCTCCAGATCCCTTGATGCCACTGGTAATATCGCCAATAGCAAAAGTTGTACCTAAATTATGATCTCCAGTATAATCAGTAATATCAAATTCGGTAGATGCTCCTACATAAGCACTAAAAGAAAGAGACGCGTTGGGTGGGCCTGCTAAAGTGAAACTATCTTTTGTTGGGTCTTTACCAACTACTCTTGTTGGGGCTATGTTAGGGGTATAGTTTAATTGAACTTGAGCTGCAACCACACCTCTGCTAACACTATCGCCTTCACCTGGAGCAGTATTGCTGTTTATAGTGCTTCCAAAATAAAGGGGTACATCTTTTGCCGCTACATATGCCATATTATTTATTACACTTATTTTTTGCTTATAGTGCCAATCCTTTATTAAAAGGTGGGATAACTAACGTTTTGCCATTTAAAAGTGAAGGGTTTTTTATTCTTATGTTGGCTGAGCATAGTATATTATTACTTCCGACCAATCCAACATTACTTGTTGTTTCTGATGATCCGTCATCCCCTAGTCCATAATCGCTACCAGGATGGTCTGCGGAATTTTGATAATTGATTGCATATAAAGGCATTACGCCCCTAACTCCTCGTTTTATCACATCTACATGATTTGTTATAGCGCTCGTGAGTTGATATGTTGTCCCACCAAAGTTAAAATTATTACTTGGAAAATCTTCCATTACAGCCAATGCTTGAAGATATATATCCATAGACGAAAACCCTGGGTGTTTCCAGGAGAGTGTATTGTAATCATTTGTTGTTGAAGTCTTTTGTATTAAAGAATTTATATTGAGAATAAAATTATCTCTTTCTGTAGCAACTCCTTCTACTTTGGCAATCTTTGTAAGAATAATATTCAAACTGCCAGCAGCACTACTTCTGTCGATGTTAGTTTGTAAAGAATTTGAATAATTGTCGCTTAAAAGATCTGATTTATTTACATATTGAGTTGGAGCATTCGTAATATAGTTTGTTATGGTCGGAATTATTGTAGGCTCTTCACTGTTAAATGTATTACGCAATTTTGTGGTCACGTTAGATACTCCATTAGCAGCTAATGCCAATTGATCAGAACTAAATGGTAGAAAATTAGAAACGATTATTTCAAAAGAAAACGTTACAGGAGTTGCTGTTTGTGGTCTACTGCCTCTATAAGTTAAAGAAGCTATAGGTGTGCCTCCTGCACCCAATCCAATACTTTCATCTACCAAACTTGCATTTTGCAGTTCATATGTATTTTGAACTGGATTGCCTATTTCTAATTTTATTGTTCTATCTCTGTCTTTAGTTCCGCTTAAAAAAGAATAAGTTTCTTCTGCTTCATAATCTTCAACTTCAATACTTATTGTCGCTTCTTGATTTATTTGACCAAGTTTTTGTATCTCTTTAGGTTTTTTATCTCCTAAGCCATAAACTGCTTCTTTATTATAACTTTCTGCGAAACTAAAAGATTGAACAGCGTTAGAACTATTTTTGTCAAAAGTTACTGTAAGATCAGTTGGAGATATAATTGTACCAGAAGGTTCTTGATAAGAGTCGCCGCTAATTGGAATTGATGCTCCACTTATGCCTCCGTAAATATTCAAATCAAATGAGGCTGTCGGTAGTTCTCCTACTGTTGCATTAACACTGTAATTATTTAAACAAGCATTTTCAAAATTAAGTAGATTACCCCCATATACAAATTGTCCATTTATTCCCGTTTGCTCTTTAGCTAAAAATATAATATCTTTTTTGTTTATAATTTTATCTATAGAAGCTGCTGTTTGTGTCGGCCCAGTAATAGATTTATTTGAATTTTCTTTACCGACTATATTAACCTCTTCTTCTTGTACGGTTTGCGAGAATGTTATATTTTGAATAGATTTTAAATTAGTTTGTGGAAAACCGTTTTTAAATACATCAAAGTTTCCCAAGGCTGCATCAACACCAAAATTTAATTGACTACTTACTGACCCTGTAATTTGCCATGGATATTCTGGGAGATTACTGCTAGCCATTATAAGTGTGTTTGATATAAAACTATCATCCGCCCTTGAATGAGTTGTAAAACTCCATCTATTAGATGCTATCTCTCCCACAGAAATTTTATTGTAGAAACTTCCGCCAGGATTATCTCCGCTCCATGTCTGTGTTCCGATTTTTACATATTCGTCATTTCTGCTTGCTGTCGTGCTTCCAGTTAAAGTAAATGAGGTTATGCCTTCCTCTGCTTTGATGTGTATACTTGAATCGTGTGCTCCCTCTACTGCCATGCCTTTATTTACACTTTTTACCTTTTAAAATTTTTTTTTTATTTTTTTTAAATTTTATGTGTAATACTATTCACTACTATCTGCTTAATAGCGTGGTATGTATTTGCTATCGGTCGTAACAAATTTATGCCCCATTTTCCTTTCCCCAGGATTATGGGGCTTTTTTATTTCACATTGGCACGATTCTTACTGTAATATAAGTCGTTATGGAACTACTAACATATGGAACCGTTTGGCTTGTGCTTTGTATTCTTTTCGCGGCAATACTTCTTGAGGCTTCTCCTCATTACAATCGTAATTCAAAGAAGAGCGGATTAAGAGTAGCGTATGAGATCACACTACATAAGGCTGAACAATTAGAAATACTAAAACATAAGTGGTTTGAGTCTGAAAGGGCTGGTCATGACATCGGTATGGAAAGCGCCCAAGAATCTTGGCGTAAACTTCATGCTGACAAATGGAGAGCAAGCAAAGACAAAGCTGCTTAATTAAATCAGAAAATGAGCTAGAGTCACCTTCTTAATTGGGGGTGGCTCTTTTTTTGTTGACATGTTTAGATTTCTGTGCATAATACATTATATGC
>Ga0181417_1000072_pt1 | contig 30257 bp, 41 predicted proteins | sample 40SPOviralmetaG_FD_130142 | JGI IMG/M metagenome (GOLD analysis project Ga0181417, IMG submission 130142) | Marine viral communities from the oligotrophic San Pedro Time Series (SPOT) site, San Pedro Channel, CA, USA - 40 SPOT_SRF_2013-02-13 | ecosystem: Environmental > Aquatic > Marine > Strait...
AGAAGATTTAGTCAATGATGGCAATGAAAAACAACTAATACTTGATATAATTGAAAATAATGTATTAGAAAACACAATGGATCTTATAATTAAAGCATCGAAAGGTGAGATAAATATTAATAATAAAACTACACAAAAACAGTTAACAGGATGTTTTACAGTAGTATTAAGAATAATTGCAACACTAGTTACAACATGTACAAAAAAACCAAAAGATAAACCAGTAAAAATAATTAAAACTGATAATACAGATAAAATTTAAATTATGATAACTTTTGATGTTTTGTATTAACTTTATTATTAATATTATTATTTAACCTCTTTGAATTAGAATTATTCATACTACAATCATTCATATTACAGTCATCTAGATCTAGATTAGAATCATCTGTATTATTTTTTTTAAGTGTATTTCTAATGGGACAATATTGACGTGTATGTCCATTGATTTTACAATATGTACATTGAGTGTTTAGTAATAGAGGACAAATAACAGGTTTATCTGGTAAGGTCCAATTTCTAACTGTATGATTATGAGGCAAAGGAATCCCTTTATTTCTACAAAAAGTACATACCATATTAGTATTCATTATTAATAAATAATTATTATTTTTTATTAATAATTTCAATTTTAATAAAAAATAAATATATATAATATAATGTCAAGATTAACTAAAAAAATAAAAGGCGGTGCAGTACCTTGGTCCGGATGGCACAAAGAAGCCCCATTTGGTAAAGAACGAACTCGTATGTATCGCAAGTGTGGATCAAAATGTTTTTTAGGAAAAAAAACACCAGGTGATCGACAACATCCAGACTTTCCTATATGTAAAAAAGGAACCTGTAAAGTTAGTAGCAAAGGACTTTGGGCAGCTTATGTAAGAGCAAAAGAGTGGGGAAATAAACGAAATACATATAAAGGTAGATCAAAACCAAGACATAGCAAAAAAAGTTATAAAAGAGTTGCAAATAAAGCACGTCGAATGCTAACTAGACGAGGTTTCAAAGTGGGAAGATAAATAACTAAATATTTATAATTAATTAATATTTAGTATCCAGTAGAACCAAATCCACCAGTTCCGCGTTGATTATTAGCTTGAGGAATATCTAATTCAGTATCACTAGAAACAATATTAAGGACAGTAGGATATGTAATATTAGGAGCACAAATTTGAACTAAACGATTACCTACAACAACTTCATATTGAGTATCATTAAATTGATTTTTATGATCAACATTATCAAAACATGCGATAACATTTCCTCTATATCCAGAATCCATAATACCAACCTGATTAGAGAGTCTAAGTGGTGTTTTTGAACCAGTACTAGATCTAGGATATAGATAATATCCACAAGGTGTCCGAGTAGTCTGTTTTGTAATAGTATTTGTAGAAACAAAAACCATTGAACATTTAACACCTAAATCAATCTTATTACTTAATGACCCATTATCAATATTTAAATTAGATATACAATATAGATCAGTTCCAGCATCAATATATGGATGATCAACAATATATTTATTAGAACCATATTCAAATATACTATTATTTTCATTCATAATTGATTTGTATTTTTTAACAATAGATTTTGGAACATCACTAGTAAGAAAGATATTTAAAATATAGTAATTATCAGGAAATAAATATCCTAGATTTTGCATTCTGTCGATAGCTTCCATTATTTATTGTTTTTTAAAATAATTTTTAAATAATTTTCAATTTTAAAAAATTGAAAATGATTATAAATATGAATAGTTAGCAGCAAATATGACAGTCTTGAGTAGGTCTGATTATCAATTCTTGTCTTTGGCCTCTTTGGAGGCTAGCAAATCTACACAACAGCATCATCATGGTGCTGTTGCAGTAATAAATGGTAAAATCAGGGGACGTGGTCATAATTCCGGACGAACAAAATCTTGTGATGGATTTATTAATAATACTTGCTCTTGTCACGCAGAAATGGCCGCGCTGCGTGATATGTGGCATTCTATCTCGACGACGGGGGCTAGTTTAAAAGGGTCGTATAAATGACAAGCATTTTAAAAAGACTACACTATATATTGTTAGAACTGATAAATCTGGAAATTATAAAATGTCAGCTCCTTGTAGCAACTGTTTTGAAATGATTACAAAATTAAATATTAAAAAAATAGTTTTTAGTACAGATGAAGATTTTATATGTTGTAAACCATGTGATTATACTACAGAACATGTAAGTCAGGGTAATCGATTCTTAAATAAAAAGTTTAATAAATCTAAATAAATTGAAATATTCTATCAATAGGATTCTCAATTAAACATCTTTTACAGAAAAAATATAGCGATGTATTTTCAATATCTTCTATTTTTATATTGAAATAGTATAGTAATAATTTAGCAAAACTAAAATAAGATGAAGTATAGTAATAATATTGTTTTTTTTCATTAAATTCAGGTGGTAGAAAGAGTGAATTAGCATCAATAGATTCTAAACTAAATACTCCATGAGTATATTCAGGAAGTGATTTATCAATGTCTTTTTTACTAAGTAATCTATATAACATATTAGGATTAATAAAAAGAAATATATTAGAATTCAATACTATAATATCAGATACACTAAAATGTTTAATTCCTATGTGATTTTCTTTTAACAATAAAATTTGACATCCAATATCAAATATAAATTTATTAATAAAAATTTCTTTTTTACTAACATCATCTTTATTAAAATCTTCTAATTTCTCTATAGAATTAGCATTAATTGTAATATCATTATCAGTAATAGATGAAATTAAACCATATTGTGATAAAAATGTAGTAATATATTTATTATTTATGTTATTAGAAATATTATAACTATTTTTTTCATTAGACCTAATAAATTCCATATAAGTAAAGTATAGATTTATTTTAATATTTTATTAAATAAATCTATTATTTAATAAAATAATAGATGCTGTCTCCTATAATTAATATACATGCGCTATAAATTTAATAAATAGGTATTATATAGCTGTTAGGAGACATATATATAATGTGTATAAACTTTAAGTAGAAATATTATAAGAATAACGAAAAAAAATTGAAAATTATAAAAATATTATATAGAGAGATATTATCTATAAATAGAAAGCAACCAGCAGGAAAAAAGAGACGATGGCGGAGCGATTCAAGGATCTAAATGTGAATAGTTCTTATAGAAAACAAAGAGATAAAAATGATAATGGTATGCGAGAAAATATTTTCAAGAGTACTCAAAATCAAAATAGTCAAAAGCGTGAAGTTACAGGCAAATCATTAGAACAGTTAGCTCAGGACACAAACAATAGACCATCAGGTAAATATCAACATAGATATAGAGAACGTGGAAATAATAATAATAGAAAAAAGATGTTTTCAAAATCAAAAAATATAGAGAATGTTAAACCAAAAGAAGAATTTAAGATAGAAACTTCTGAATTTCCTGAATTGGTAAAGTGTGTACAAAAAGAAGAAATAACTGAAAACAATTATATAGATAAAGTAAATAAAGTAGAAAAAGAAAGTATTAAACCCAAATCAACTCTACCAAAAGGGTGGGTAAATTTACGTCTATTAAAGCCGATACCTAAAAAAGAGAAAGAGTGTACAGAAAATGAAATATCTCCATACTATAATCCAGCATTATCAAAAAAAATATTAGATGATCGTTTAAGATATAGAGAAGAATTAAATGAACTATTAGGTGATATATCACCTTATTGGAATATGGTGTATCCGGAGGATTTAGATGATTCAGAAAATTATAATGAGTCGGATGAGGAATCAGAAGAAGAAGAAGAATATGTAGAAGATTGGTAATTGGTTTATAATTTGATAGAAAATTCAAATTATAAATTATAATTAATGGAAAATTTAAAGAGCTTATATAATAGTAGTAAAAAAGATGATATAAATTTGACTTTTTTATATTTAGATGAAAATAATGGTGTATATAGTATAAAAAATAAAATAGAATCAGTAGAAAATGGTACAATCGACCGTGAGAGACAACTTTACATAATAAAAGAAAATCAATATAATATGTTACAAAAACACAAATTAATAAATTTATCATATTTTAATATAGATTTAAGTAAAAATAATATAGATGATCTAATCAATAATAAAATATCTACAAATTTTTTTACTAAATTAGAAATAGTAGATACAATTAGATTAAACCCAAGTTTAAATATATTTAAAAAATTAAATAGTATATTTTATATTTATAAAGTAATATCTCCAAATAATAATACAACTAGAAAAATTTTTATAACACCCGAAAAAAATCGTAAAACTAGACGATTACAAAATTGATATAAAAAAAAGATTTAAAACATAAAATATATTATATAAAAACGATGTCGGCACTAACATCCGCGCTAGATCAGATGGAAAATATGCAGTTAGGTGAAAATAATTCCTTAGAATATGGATGGACAAGTAATAAAGTGCAAGAATTAATAACTCAATTTCAATTTCAATTAGTAAGAACAAATAATCAGGCTGGTTTAAAAGAACAGTTTAATAAATTACTAAATTTAGTATTTCTTGGTGATGTAAATTTAGAATATGTAAAAGTAGTTTATAAACTAATTGGATATACTAGAGATATAGTAGCTGGAAAAGGCGAATATAATTTAACTTATATGTTAATTAGTGAACTATATAATTTTGGTAGTAAACATGAAAATAAAGTAGATAAAAGTAAAATCGATACTATGTGCGAAGAAGCACTAAAAAGTTTAGTAGTGTTAGATAGTGGCGAACATCCATATGGTTCATATAAAGATTTAAAATACTTTTGTAATTATCATCTAACAAGTAGCTATGAGAGAAATAATTATAATAATCTAGATGTAACAAAAAAAGATAAACTAATTGATTGTGTTGTAAAGCTAATTTGTGAACGTCTTAAAGAAGATGAGAAGACTCAAAATAAAAGTTTACTAGCAAAATGGGTACCAAGAGAAAAATCAAATAAATTTGGTTGGATTACACCAATTATTGCAAAACAGTATTATAGTGAATGGTTTGATAATCGTAAAAATTCAATGTCTGATGCTCAGTATAAAGCAGCAACAAGAAAAGCTCTTACACATTTTAGACAACTAATTAGTAACCTAAATAGAGAACTAAATACAGTTCAGATTAATCAATGTAGTAATAATTGGAAAGATATTAATTTTGATAAGCATGTAACAAGTATTACAATGCGAAAACAGGCAAATGCATTTAATATGATAGGTAAAAAATGTAGAGAAAGAGTGGTTTCTGTAAATACACTAGAAGATCGAATGGATTGTAAAAGACATTATCAAGAATATCTAAATCAGTGCAGACGTGGTGAAAAGACAGTAAAAGGATCACGAATCTCACTAGTAGATTTTGTAAAAGGTGCAATTGAATTAGAATATCAGTCAAATAGTGATGAGAGAGATCTACTAAATATGCAATGGAATGAAAATAGCAAACAAAATGAGTCAATGGGTAATATGATCGCTATGGTAGATACATCCTCCTCAATGGAGAGTGACAACGGATTACCACTCTATTCTGCAATTGGACTCGGAATTCGTGTTGCAGAGAAATCAAAATTAGGAAAAAGAATCATGACATTTAATGCAAAACCAAGTTGGGTAAATCTAGAAGGATTAGATTTTGTTAGTATGGTACAAAAGATAAAAGAGGCAGGATGGGGTATGAATACAAATTTTGATGCAGCTTTAGATATGATTTTAAATACCGCAGTTGCCAATGATGTTAGTCCATTTGAAATGCAGAATTTTACACTACTAATTTGTTCTGATATGCAGATAGATCAGTGTCGTACAGACTATTCAGGATCAATGTTTGATCGAATGAAAAAGCGATATGCGGATGCAGGTATTAATAGTAGATATAGAACACCGTATACACTACCGCATATTGTATTTTGGAATTTAAAATCGAGAACGGGATTTCCATCACTATCGACAACTCAAAATACAAGTATGTTAAGTGGAAATTCTCCAGTACTACTAAATACATTTAGTGAAAAAGGATGTGAACTATTAGAAGATTTAACTCCTTGGAATATACTAGTGAATGAATTAAATAATAAAAGATATAATAAACTAGAAGATGTAGTAACAAAACTTTGGAATAAACCAAAAAGAGAACTATTATCAGAAGATTATATGTTAGATTAATTATAAAAATAAGTTAAATTAATATTAATATTATTATATAATGTATAATAATATTGATACAAATAATACAGACGAGAATAGTACAAATAATACAAATTATATAAATAGTAATATTAATTTACAAGAATTAATAACAGGAGTAGTAAGAACAAATAGTGATGGATATCGTGAAACAGTAATAGGAAATTTTTTAAATGAAGGAAGAAGAACAGGACTATTAGAAAGTTTATTACTAGTTGGTACAAATATGATAATAGATGATTTATCAAATAATGTAGTAGAAAACAATATAGTGAATCGCGTAATAAATGACAGCTTTAGAGAGAAGCCAAAATATAAAAATGTATTATCAGAAGAAGGTGAAAAAGAGATAAAACAGGTTAAATATGATCCAGATTTACATAAAAATCATATGTGTCCAATATATCATACAGAATTTACAAAAGATATAATAGTTTCAGAATTACCATGCAATCATGTTTTCTCTCCTGAAGGAATAGATAGATGGTTAAAAAATGAAAATGCAATTTGTCCAGTTTGTCGATATAAGTTATCAAGTTATGAGAAAAAACGAGAAGAATTAATAGAAATAGAGACATATGAAGAAAATGAATATAATACAATTACCGATGGATATATATTTAATGATATAAGTTATAATTTAGAATTTCCAAGTTTAAATAATACAAATAATATAAATAATATAAATTTACTAAACCGTTTTTCATATATTATCTCTCGTGAAATATTATTACAAGAAGAAGAAATTCTTCAAGAAACTATATTTAATAGTATAGTAGATAATTCATAAAATAATTATATTTAGTTAAATGTAATTATTTTCTGGTATTATGTATATAATGACTAATAAAACCGCAAAACGAGGAAAACGCGCACCGTCTGCATTCAATATTTTTATGAAAAAAGAATTAGCTCGTTTAAAACAGCTTACACCAGGATTAGACCACAAAGTGGCTTTTAAACAGGCAGCACACAACTGGAAAGGTAAATCATCAAAACATCCAAAAAAAGGCCAACCATCACGCACTCGTAAAGGAAGATTAGATTTTGTTACACACAAAGGTGATAAATACTATCACAGAAAAGGTCATAGAGAAACCAGAAACCGTAAAGGTAAAAAAGGTAGACCCTATATGTAAAAATCAATATTTATTATAAATTAGATAATTATTGATTAACTATATTTTCTTGCTCTAATTCTTTAATTAGTATAAAATAATTTTCAGGAGTCTCTTTAATAAAAAATATATTAGTATAGCCTTTTATTGTTTCAGTATGTGAAAGTCTATTTTCAGGAATTGGACAGAGATTTTGTAATATTAGCTTTGAAAAACTAACTATAAAACTATTTTTAAAATAACCTTTATGAAATAATTTATTTAAAAATCTCAGATACATAACACTAAGTGAATATAAATCCCAAGTAGTATTATATTCGAGTAATTTACGAATTATATCACTTGAATCAAATTTAAGAAATTTATAAAAAAAATTAGTAGCACTAGTAATATAATCAGACTTAAATTCATCACTTAAACTATTAAACGCACTAATGTTGTCAATATATGTTTGAACAGTTACATCAATAGCACTTTTAGTAAGTGTGCCTTTATGTAAAATATAATTAATAATATGTATTTCTAAACACCATAAACTATAGTCAGGTGCATATATATAAAAATAATCTTTAAAATTTGTATTCGATAATTTTTCTATTGGTATAGATAATCCAAAATCAATAAGTATAGGATTTTCATATTTACTACTATAAAGTATATTTTGCTCTTTAATATCAAAATGTACAATATTTTTCTTTACTAATTCATGTATACTAATTACTAAATACTTATAAGTTTCAATAAAAGTTAAAAAAAGATGTTGTGTAGTTCTTGTAGGATCAGAAAATAGTGTATTAAATGATATATTTTCTAAATAGGGTAATTCTAAAACTTTATATTTATCTATATTTTTTTCAATAATTTCACACTTATCAATAATTTTACTATCAATAGTTGCTAATGATAAGTTACAACTAGATATAACTGGCAGAAAATAAAGTCTATAATTATTAATGTCTGTAATTAATGATCCAATATATATTTCGTTACGAGCATTAAAGTGATTCAATTGTACTTTTGAAACAAGTCTTTTACTATTTTGTTTAAACTTACTACTACAGTTAAATCCAGGATAAAATATACAACCAAAACCTCCTTGATTAATTAGTTCTGTCATATCTTTAATAATTTCTAATATTTAAAATTAAATAAATTGAAAATAATTTATTTAATTATTACTTATAATAAAATGAAAAATAGTGACAATATCGAAAAATACATATCACAATTAACTGATAAAGAAAAAGTTGCACTAAAAAAAGCCAAAGAAATTTTAGGGGATTCATTTAATATTCAAAAAAGTTTGGGATTTATAAAGTGGATAACTAACAATAACTAATTTATTTTAAATTATACATTATATTTTTTTAAAATTATTTAAAAAATATTTTATTAGTTAAATAAAATGGATGTCTCCGTTGCTCAAACCTCTAAGCAGTCAGTTAGCGAAGTTGATGTATCAACAGATACACCATTAGGCAGTTATTGTTGTACAAATAATATTAATACTCCATATCAAAGTTCTCTAATTATTAATACAGAAGAATATCATAAAGTAGTATCAAAACTAAGAGCATTTTTCCTTTCAAAAAATTTTCTTGAAGTATCAACACAAAATCGTTTAAGTATTCTAGCTGCATGTGAAGATCCTTTTAATGTTGGTACATTTAACTATGCTGGTAATTGCTGGCCACTTCCCCAAACAGGGCAGATGTGGTTAGAATATGAATTACTAAAAAATCCTGAACCAGCAGGTTATTTCTGTTTAACAACAAGTTATAGAATGGAGAAAGAGCCAAAACAAGATCGTCATGACTTAATTTTCCCACTTTTTGAATTTGAAACGAAAGGTGGAATGGATAAACTAATTGAGTTAGAGAAAGATCTTCTTGAACACTTAGGTTATGATAAAGAGAAATTTATTGAAGGTAAATATTTAGATGTTGCAGAATCATATGATACAAAAGAATTAGATCATGACCATGAGGAACGTTTATATAAAGAACGTAGTCCAACTTTTTTCTTAACAGATTTTCCTGAATTTACAAATCCTTTTTGGAATATGAAACGTAGTGGCAGTAATTCATCAAATAAAGTAGATGTTATTCTTAGTGGACAAGAAACAATTGGTTCGGCTGAGCGTGAGACAGATAAAGAAATTATGCGCACTCGTTTTAATTCTATTATGGATGGTGGATATCGAGAAAAATTATATGAACTATTTGGCAAAGAAAGAACAGATGTTGAATTAGATGATTATCTAAATTTTGATTTCTTTGAGAGATGTGGTGGTGGAATTGGTGTGACTCGATTAATTAGATCAATGAAACTTGAAGGATTAGTAAATTAGTAAATTAATAATTTAATATTTATTAAATAAAAATATTAAATTAATGTTTTTTAGATGATTTCTTTCTATATTTGTGTGTTTTTTTATTTTTTTTATGTTTCTTCTTTGTACCTCCTTTTTTACCTTTTTTACGTTTAGCTTTACTTTTAACTTTACTTTTAGCTTTACTTTTAACTTTACTTTTAGCTTTTTTAGCAATTGCACTAAGCGTTGATAATGATACTCCAGAAGCAGATATATCACTATTTAAACCAGGTATGTTTCTTATTTGTTGTTCTAATTGTTTTTCAACATCATAGGTTCTTTTTAGTTGTTTAACACTACTATATGCATCTTCTGCACTATCAACCAATAAATTTAATGCTTCACCCATTTCAAATGGAAGTGCTCCAAGAAGATCGTGTCGTCCTTGTCCTTCTAACTTACCTTCTAATTTATTAGCTTTCTCAACTATAGTATCAATCTTATTTCTTATTTCAGGATTCATAAGAATTTTTTGTGCAGTCTCTTCTGCCTCTAGTGAATTAAGACCTTTAGCTTCTAAAGTTTTCTTAAGAAAAGTATCTGCTGTAAAATTTATAACTTTTTCATTAACATTCCCAATAATTGGTTCACCACCTTTCATATTTTTTTTAATTTTTTTTGTTATATGACTTTTCATATTGTTCTTATAATATAATTAGTTTTTTTTTTATTAACTAAGCAAGTTTTTTAAATTTGTTATAGTCAATATTTTCAAATTCATCTTGTTGTGAACTTGGTTTACTATCATTAGTAGTATTATCAGTATAATCAGAAAGTTTACCCCTATAAAGATATTTATTACTATTTTCAGGAACAGGGATTTCTTTATCTTTAATTTTAAGATTATTATCTATTGTGATCTTAGTTTTTTCAGTAGTTTTTAAATTAGCAAAAACACTATTACTAGAATCTTCCTCTTGTGTTGAATCTTTTTCTAATTTATCACTAACAGCCTTTAAAAATTCCTCTCTACTATTAATTAATATATCTTTACAATTATTAATTATAACAAATTTTCTAGCAATAACTTCTAAATATGAATATTCTATATTTTTAGTATCAGAATAATAGTAAAATGCTTTTTTATCACTATCATAACCTAAAATAACCAGACCATTTGGTGAATTCTCACTAACAACTTTATCTTTAAGATTATCATGTGTTATATTATTAGAAGAGTCTTGGTCTGTTGGCATCTCTAAATATTCTTTTAAAAATTTAGAATTGAAATATTCTTCATTATCACTATCATATCCATAGATACTATTATATTGTTTCTTAATGTCTCTAAATAATAAATGAGCAGTTACAGCAATTGCAAAAGTAGACCCAGTGATAATTACACCGGTAAAAATAAAAAAATTACGAAAAAAAACATTAGTATTATCATATAAATCATCAGTATAATCAATAGGCAAACAGGTAGTATTAATCATCTCTCTATTACATTAATAATAAATGAAATATTTAAGTAAAAAATTTTATTTATTATTAAAATAGCATAACTTTTGAAGCAACAAATGTAATATATCCAACAAACGCGAGTATACCAAAATACATAATAGAATAACATATACTAGCAAGACTCCTGATATCACTATATTTTTTATAAGAAATAAAGGTATGAGCTTTAAGTAATAGATTAATACTCAATACAAAAATAGATATTATAAATATTATATATAAAATTTGATTAAATGTTAAAGCATTAAGGTGTATCATTGAAAATTCTGCTAGTGAGAACATTTATAATATAGTTATAAATAAAAAATTAGTTATTTTATATTTTATTTAGATAGAATATAAAATGGGTTTGGTAGTAGAAATATTGATTAATATTAAGAAGAACAATCAAGTAACAGAAATAAAATTATTTCTCTCACAATTAGCAGAAGAATTTAATTGTGAATCACAATATTATATTTATGAAACAGAAGGTGTAAATTCAAAAATAGAGAGAAATGATTGCATACAAGTAGTAGAATTTAATACTCCTCAAACAGAATTAGAAAAAAATAATATATTAAATTTTATAAAAAAAATCATATATCAAAAATATACTAAATTAGATACAGTATATCAAGATAGTGGTAAAATAAATATGATTTATAATTCTGTTAATAAAAAATCTAATAAACAAGATACAAAAACAAGGAGTATAGAAACCAAACCCATAATAACAATAATAAAAGAAAATCTAGGTTATTGATTTATCTTTTTCTAGACTGCTTCTCTCTTTTTTTAGACCTTTTTTTACTTTTATTAGTATTACTAAGTGGAAAATCTTTCTTTAATCTATCAATTAAGGATTTACTAGATGCAGGATAGTCTAATAACTGCATTAAGCCATTTTCGGTAAGTTTAGTATTAGCAATATCTCCACTAATATAATTATTATTATTATTTAAAACATAACTAGTTTGAGAACCATCACTTTTTGTCATAACCCCTTTTTCATCAACTAATTTTCCATTAACAAATACTTTTGACATTCCAGATGATGTACTATATTCCATTAGTATTTATAATATATATATAAAATTTTATTTACTTTGAACTTCAAATGTATTTAATAATAGTGCAAATAACAGCCATATAAGAAGTGGAGCTAGATAATATTTAATAGTAGTTTTAACACTTATAAAGATATATAAAAGAGAGAGAATAGACAACAAAATTATATAGATTCCAGCTACTTTATTATTTCTACATACATAAAATACCAACCACATATTAAGTAAAAAGACTAATAAAAAGTAGTAAAGAGTATACTGTCGAGATTGAGTCCAAGAATAACCAAGTAATAAGTATAAAATAGGCCATACAACACCAAAAACCCAAGAGGGTGGTCTAAATTTTACTGATTTCCCTGCATTTTTGGATGGACCGCATATAGAAGAGACAGCATATCCAGAAACCATAGGTAGTAAGAGTAAAAATATATCGGGGAAATTATTAATATTCATATACATATAGAGAGAAATATTAATACAATTTGATAAAATAATGGACCAAATTAAAAGCACTTAGATTAACGCACTTTAAAAAAAGCACTATAATAGTATATTATAATAAAATAAAAATTGATTTTTATTTTATCATTTAAAAGTTAATAAGAAGAGAGATGAAAATTGTATCGTGGAATGTTGCAGGATTGCGAGCAATGCTTAAAAAAGGTAATCTAGAAAATATGCTATTATCAGAATCACCAGATATAATCTGTTTACAAGAAACTAAAGCAGAAGAGAGCCAAATAACTCTCTCGGAGACATTATCAAAAATGTATCCTTATAGATTTTGGGAAAGTACAAAAGGAACAACACAGAGAAAAGGACTCAGTGGAACCGCTATATGGTGTAAAATTAAACCAATTCGTCAATATAATCCACCAGATGAAGATGAAGAGGGGAGAATTACAACCATTGAATTTGAAAACTTTATACTAGTATCTGTGTACACTCCAAATTCTCAAAGTTTAGAAAGCCCACGACTGGAATTTAGAACACAAAAATGGCATAAAAGTTTTAAACAATATATAAGCACATTAAAACAATTAAATTCAACAATTATTTGTGGAGATCTTAACGTAGCACATAATAATATAGACATTCATCGTCCTGAAAAGCACCATAAAGATGCAGGATTTTTAGATATTGAACGCAAACAATTTCAGGAATATTTAGATGAAGACTATGTTGATGTATTTAGAAAACTAAATCCAAAACAAGAAGGTCATTATACATATTGGTGCCAGTTAAATCCAAAAATAAGAGAGAATAATTCAGGATGGAGAATAGATTACTTTCTTACAACAAGAGATATCACACCAAAAAGTTGTAATATATTAAGCAATATTTATGGATCAGACCATTGTCCAATTTCCTTAGAACTTTAATAATAAAATAAGATATTACTATATATGTCTAATTATAGTATACGTACTTTTTCTCGTGATTCAAATAATATGCGCTCGGCAAATGACTATATAAATAGAAAAAAAGCAGAAAATTTATATTTAGTATCTACAACAAATGGATTAGCAAATAATGGTAATAAATCATTAAATTCAAATACTCCAGTAAAAACATCTATTGGACCAATGGGAAACCAACGATTAAGAAGTGTAGGATGATTTAATGTAAATAGTTATGATCTTTTTATGAATATATCAAAAGGTAGATATTATACAGCGACTGATGGAAGAAATATAGAAAACTATGTTTTTGAAGGTATAAATATTTCTGACCCATTACCGAATGAGGCTTCTGTAAAAATTAATGATTGTAGTGGAACAACATTTTGTCAAAACTCATCAAATAGCCAATTAACAACACCAATAAGTCAAAATTGGGATTTATATGAAGGATCTTATTTATTAAATAAAGAAAGTAGTTTAGCAGACATATCTTATTGTAAATGTATATCAAAGACTATATCAAAAGATAGTGATATTACAATAGTATCAATTGTAGGAAAGGATATACATAAACAGAGTCAAGCAAGTGTTGCACGATGGAATAATACAAATCCTCTTCGTGGATTTAACTTTCCTCAAAGTATATGTATGCCTATGGCAAATCGAAAACATTAATAGACTTTAGAAAAAATATATTATTTTCTTATTAAAATATATAAATGATTGGTGGAGCAAGACGTACAAGAAGAGGTGGCCGAACCCGCCGTAGAGGCGGCATGAAAGGTTCCCAAAATTTAGCCCTTAACGCATTATTAACTGGTATGGTTCTCTCACGCGGTAGCCGTCGCAAAGGAAAAAAAGGAAAGAAATCCCGCCGCGGTAGTCGTCGTACCCGTCGTAACTAAGTATTTAGCAATTTTATATATTAAATAATTTAATATATAAAATTGACATAATAATAAAGTTTTATATTTAATTAAACTTATGCACAATTTAAATAATCAACAAGAAGAAATATTTGATAAATATTTGAAGGGTGAAAATATATTTATTACAGGACCTGGTGGTACAGGCAAAACTTACTTAATTAAAGCTATAGTAGAACATGCTAAAAATAGTAATAAATCATATCAAGTATGTGCTCTTACTGGTTGTGCAGCAATTTTATTACAATGTGGAGCAACTACTTTACATGGGTTTTCAGGAATAGGATTAGCAAGTGGAACAATAAGTCAAGTAGTAGACCGTGTTGTAAAAAATCGATATAAAAAGCCTAATTGGGCAAAAACCGAACTATTAATTGTAGATGAAGTAAGTATGTTATCTTTAAAAATATTTACTATAATAGATCTAATCGCAAAACGTGTAAAACAGCAACGCGATAAACCTTTTGGTGGAATGCAAATAATATTTGCGGGAGATTTTTATCAACTCCCACCTGTAGGTGACGAAGATGACATTGAAACCACTCAATTTTGTTTTGAAACTCCATTATGGAATGAAGTATTTCCATCAAACAATCAAATTGTTTTAAAAACAATTTTTAGGCAAACAGATAATAATTATGCAAAAATTCTAAATAAATTAAGAGTTGGTGAAATTACAAAAAATGGAATAAAAGCATTAGAACAATGTGTAAATAAAAAATTTAGTGATGAATTAAATCCAACAATTTTGTTACCAAGACGAAAAGATGTAGACAATATTAATATAAAAGAATATAACAAATTAGATAAAACAAGTGAAAAAACCTATACAATGAAACCAGTAGATATGTTAGATTTACCTTTATCAAAAGAACATATAGAAAATATAACTCTATTTACTGATAAAGAGAAACAGCAGGAAATAGATTATTTAGCTGATAATTTAATGGCTGAAAAAACCTTAAGTTTACGTATTGGAACAATTGTGATGTGTATATCAAATTTAGATGTTGATGCAGGGATTATTAATGGGAGCCAAGGAATTGTAGTAGATTTTCAAGGAAATAATCCCTTAGTAAAATTTAATGATGGTAATATGAGAGTTATCACACCACATATTTGGCAAAGTGAAAAATTACCAGCAATTGCAGTTCAACAATTACCTATTATATATGCTTGGGCTATAACTATTCATAAAGCACAAGGAGTAACTCTTGATAAAGCATTAATAGATATAGGTGAACAAATATTTGAATGTGGCCAAACCTATGTTGCTTTATCAAGAATTAAAACATTAGAAGGATTATACTTAAAGAATTTTGATTTTACAAAAATCAAAGTAAATAAAAAAGTAAAACAGTTTTATAAAATATTAGAAGATTAGTCATAAAGTATATCTAGATTTAGTGTAAAAGACCAATCCATATTATTAAAATCAACAATTCTTCCATATTCATCCATTACTCTAATATGTAATTTTTTTATATCAACTGGTCCATAATATGATCTATTTGCATTTACAACATCACTATCATCACCTCTATTATAAAAACCATCATTTTGTAATAGATTAGTATAGTTAATTCTTGTTAGTATGTCTTTTGATAATGTAGAATCATTAAAATTAACAACAAAACCATTATTACCTGCATGTGTAAAATCATCAATACTAATATATAGATATTTAGGTGTATCAAAATTAACAATGCCTTCAGCATAAACTTTAGAACCCGGACCACCATTTAAAAAATATTGACCTAACCTAAATCCTAAACTCCATCCGAATTTAAGTGGTAATGGTGTTTGTAAATCAGCATTTCCACTACTATCTCTATTAAAAAATATTTCAACAGGAAAGGACGATGAATTAACAAAATAACTTTTACCATTTATGGGATCAATATTATAACTAAGATCAATTAAACCAACACTATTCATACTTGTATTAATTTGATTTATAATATTTGCACTACTATCAAGACTAAAAATTCTGCTAGAAAATGGTGTAAAATAATTTCCATTAGATATATCAATATTTATGTCTTGGTTTACACCAGCGACAGTAAAATGATTATTACAAGTATTAATAGAGTAAATAGTTAGTGGTAATTCATAAGAAACTAAATTAAGATTAACTACTTTACGAAATGTTTCTGGTAAATCAATATGAAAATCCGAACTTTTTGCATTATAATATTGATCTCTAAATCTACTATCTATATTAATAGTTTTTCTAATAGTTTTAGTATTAATAGGATTAAGATAGCCAGGCGGATAATAGCCTCCTTTACCCTCATAAATTCTTACATTTTTACCAACTAATGTATTAGGATTATGTATTAAAGGATTACTATCTGGTGTATCACTTACAAGATAACTAGTATTAGCATTAAAAGTTACATCAAAATTATTATTAACAATATTATCATTTTCAACTAACTTATTTTTAGCAGCATTTAAAAAAGTTAACATTCTATTTTTATCAGAAAAAGACATATTAGTATCATCAGATAATTTGAGTTGAATGTTAGATATATGTTTCTGTATTTGCTCATTGTCAGTAACATCATTTAAACCTAAAATTTCTTTAAGTTCTAAATTAGAATATTTTGTTGTATCTAAATTAAGTTTATCAAAGTTATTCATAATATAAAATATATGTTTATTTTTTAGATAGTAGTTATCTATATTTATTAATCTAACTCTCCATATTCAACAACTTTAAAATTATTACTTAAGATATGTTTACAGGTACCATTTTTTGAGTGTTGAAAAGCTGGACAAGTACACATTTCCTTAATAACTTTTCCATTTACACGAACTTGACTTCGTGTATAAATATCACCATTTGATCCATAAATGCCCCAACTTACTGTTTCTTCACTGTTATCTTCAAATACAGGATTTTCTGTCGTTTCTGTCGTTTCATCTAAAAGCATTGCTGCCATTCCAGCATAATTATGTAGATCAATTAGTGTATCTCGTAATTTTTCATCATCTACAAGTGTAATTCCTTTATTTGTAATATTTTGAAGTCTCATAATCTTATCTCCCATTCTTACTAAAACTCCCACAGTTCCATATGTTGCAAATGCATCCCCATAATCTTGATTTTTACGTCTAAATAATTCAAGTGCTTCACTCTGAATATTTTTTAGCTGTTCTACACGCATATTTGCCATAATTGATTTAATCTATATTTATAATTTTAAATCAATTTTATAACTTATGTTCGTCGTTTTACTGCACTTAACGAACTACCTGTTGTATGAATAAGACTAGTACTAGAATTATTTCCTTTTTGATACCACCAATCATTTGTTTTAATCATTGTTCTTAAATCTCGTCTTGCTGGAGTACATCCTTTTATCATTGGATTAACATCTGGTGATGTTACTCTAGGACAAGCTTTCAACCATGGATCAGTAGGTCTACCTTTACTACCACCCATGATAACTACAAATCCAGATGGAGGTGATCCATAAGAATTTTTATTGTTATTACTCATCTATATTATATATAGATAAATAATTATCTAGCTCCACCACAAGAGCTACATCCACCTCCACCTCTTACTATCATACCAGACGAACTTTTTGTATTAACAAATGATGTGCCTTGTCTAGGAAGAGGTTTGGCTCCAATTACTGGTAATTTAGTAGCAGTTTTAACAGTAGATGTATAAACATTTTTTCTAGTATTTGTAAAATTCATTTGTAAATTAATTGGCATATAAAATATATAAATAATTTAATAATTTTGAAGATTAAAGTGATATATCCAGATTTTATCACCTTCATTTATTACTATATCATCACTAGATTTACCTACTACACTAATCGGTGTTACTACATCATTCAAATTGTTAATAGTAGTAGGAGGTTGACTAAATAAAGTAATTCTAGCTCCGACTGCAAATAGTGGAACAGTTTCTGATTAAAGATACTGGTGTAAATTTATAAGACATGTTATTAATACTAGCACTATCATAAACTCGTTGTGGATTTCCAGTATCATAAAATCCTCGTCTATAACCCAATAATGGTAATGGCTGTGATTGAGTAACGCTAACTTTTGGTTTACTTAAAATAGTACCTTTCTTTTTTGATAAATATCTATCATAAGATCCGTGTTTTACATCGACACCTTGCCCACCAGGAGTCATAGCGCCAGGACGATTACCTGTAATAGTAGATCTTGTAGAATTACCTCTAGTAGGAACATTCACATAACCAGATATATTTATTTTTGCACCACCAACACTCATTCCAAATGCATCTTTCCGAACATCATGTCCGATCCAATCACCACTTCTTGCTGGTGTACTTCTATCACTCTGATTTCTAAGATAATTAGGATTTCCCCAAACACGACTGGTCATGCTAATAAAATTTTCAGGTGAACCCTTAAAATGAAGCCGACCTTGGGCAACAGTTACATCCTCAAGAGCGTCCTTAAATTGTGAAGCCGGCATTCTAGATTGATTCTGAATTCTTCTCTCTATTGCTACACTATCAAAACTAGTACATCCAATAATATTATTACTAGGATCATTTGAACCTTTATTTGCACATTTAAATGTTTGAATACAACCAGCACCTATTTGCGGAGTACATGGAGACCAAAATTTAAGACCATTAAGAGAACAATCACATAAATTTGTCATTACAGGCATTGTTGTGGCCATAATTATATAATATTATTATATAATAAAATTGAAAATTTAATTAACCTAAAATCGACTGTAAATGGCATTAAATGTACAATATGTCTGTAAAAATTGTAACAAAGAATACAAACGACATGGTTTTTATGCAAAACATATAGTACAATGTCAACCAGTTAAATTTACATTAAATAAACCTGTAAATATAGATAGTATAAAAACACCATCTCAATGTCAACAAACGCTAGAATACTTATTAAGTCATGTAGATGAATTACAACATAAAATGAGAGAGATGGAAAATGAGAGAAGAATCGAAAAAAAAAAAGTAGATATATTATCTTGGTTAAATGAAAAGTATAACCCAGAAACTAATTATAGTGACTATATAAGTAGTCTTGATTTAGATATTAAATACTTAGAGTCATTACAAGAAAATAATTTACTAACTGTAATAGATGAAATATTTAATAACTGTTTTAAAAAAACAGACAATAATATTTGTCTTAAAGCATTTACTGTAAAAGTAAATAAAATTTATGTATATACCGAAAATAATTGGAAAGAACTCTCTAACAGTGATTTAAAAGATCTTATGTCTAAAATACTAAAAATATTTCGCGAATTATTACAAAATTGGTATGAAAAAAATACAGCATTAATAAAAGATAATTTATCTGATAAATATCTTAAATTAGTAAAACAAGTAAATAATATTAATATAAATAACCCAAATTTTATAAACAAAATTTATAAACAATTATATGATATTTTAAAAGTACCTATAAAAATTATTGAATATGAATTAATATAAATTAGGAAACAATTTTCATTAATTCATCAAATTCTTTGTTAGTAAGTGGCTCAATCTCTTTTTTATTACTATTAAATATAGAAACTTTTTTATCATTTAATTTAATAGGCGCAGCATGAGACTCAGCCGCACCTACTAAAGCTAGGTACTCAGCAGCACCTAGTAAAGCTTTATTAGTATTATTAGTATTATTAGTATTATTAGTATTATTATATTTGAATACTTTATCAATAGTCTCTTTACTAGCAAATCTATATGTACCAACATTTAAAGTTGTAGTGTGTGAAAAGCATTTAAAGATTTTACACGCGTTATGCATATAAAACATTACTATATATATATTTTTATATTATTTATTTTTCAATTTTATTTTGTGTTATATATTATCCAAGCAACAATAGATATTAAAAAGCTTCCAAATTGATCAAGATATTGTAAACTATGCATTGCATAGTTAGCTAAAATTGGAAGATTATGATTATAACTCCATTCAATAACATTAGAAACATCTTCACTAACACGAGTAGCAACATTGTAATCAACATTTGCTAATTGATGAGCAGCAAAAACAGCAATTGGTCTAGGTATATTAATTATAAAGGTCATTAAATATATAAAAAAATGTAATGTTTTTATATATTTATTTATAAATATTTATTTATAAATTCATCACGAGTCATTATAGGTATATCTAGTTTTCTAGCCTCTTCGGCTTTTCCTGTCACTTCATCTTTGTCTTTTTTTACTAGTACAACAAATGTATTTTTACTAACTGAAGCATTATTATCAGCTCCAATCTCTTTTAATTTTTGAATAAGATCTTTATCTCTAAATCCAGTCATTACAATTTTTTTACCATATAATAGATGACTTTTATCTATTTCACTAGGTTCAGTTATTGTCAAACTAAGTTTACCATCTAATTTTGCATCTTTCATAAATTTTGTAAAGTCTGGAATATGTTGAACAAATTTCTCAGCAGTTTTCTTAGCAACACCTTCAACTTTTACTAGTTTTGCAATTTTCTCTTTATCACTCTCTTTTGCTACTAGTATATCAGGATACATATCTAAAATAGATTCAAATCTTTTATCTCCAAATCCTCTACCAAAACTATTTGATGCAGTCATTAATTCATATAGGGTTGCCTTTTCTAATTTACTATGAATTCCATCATATAATTTATCTGTTGTTTTTGTTTTAAACCCTGGTACTTTTAGAAAATCAGCTTTTGTCATTGCTAGTATTTTTGGAACTGTATCAAAGCCAGCCTCAATAATCTTTTTAATATTACCTGGACCTAATCCATCTACTTCAATATTTTTAAAGAATCCTAAAATATTTTTCTCTTTTACAATAGGATTATCTTTATCAACTACTAGAATATTTGTATGTGTAGAATCCCATTCATATTCTTCAGTTGGCATAAGTGGTTTACTTGCCGGTACAACAGTCCCTAAAATATGAGGAATAACATCACCACTTCTTATAATACTAATTACCGCACCTACTCCAATATTATTTTCTTCAATAAATTTTGCATTAAACCCTGTAGCATATTCAATCTTTACACCACCCAAAATAATTGGTTCAATTTGAACTCTCGTAACAAGATAACCATCTTTACTTGGTGTCCAAATAATATCTACTACTTTTACTTCGGCAATCTGATCAGAAATAACCATTTTAAATGCAAATGCATATTCAGGATTACCTTTTGGACGAGGATATATTTCATCATTAACAACAATTATTCCATCTATTTCATATTCATAGTCATCTCTCCATTTTAATAATATTTCTGATAATATTTCATTTGATATTTCTTTTTTTACATCAAATTTAACATGTTTTATATCTTTTGCACCTAAATCCAACATTTGTTGAAAAGGTTTCATCTCAGGAGATATCACTTCATATGCAACAAAATCAAGATGTTTTAAAATATCTTTATCTACCTTTTTTTTATTAACAATACCGGCAACAAAATTTCTTGGATTAGCAAAATCTTTTTTATAATATTCATCAAAATTCTCTTTTGAAATAATAATCTCTCCTCTAATAGCTATATTTTTATAATCTTTTTTAACTAAATATGGAATAAGATGACTAATATCCTGACCATAAATACCATTGCCTCTAGTGTACATTTTAACCCCATCTTTATTATTTACATACAGTGCACTAATACCATCTAATTTAGCAGAAATAACATATGGACCTTTATACTTTTTAGTCCATTTGGTTACCGCATCTGTTGTAGGTTTTATTTTATCCATCGACCATAATTCATATGGTAATTTTACTTTTGTCTTAGAATTTTCTATAACACATTGTGTATGCCCAGCCTTAGCCTCTTTATTATGTGGATATTTTTCTAGAATATATTCTCTAATAATATCGTACTCACTATCAGTAAATACAGGATCTTCATCGCAATAATATTTTGTATTTGCTAATTTAATTAGTTCAGTTAATTGTTTTTCTGTCATTGTTTTTAATACCGAAATTCCTTTCGCTTTAAAATTATCAATCATTTTAGTAGCACTGGGAAATAACTCAGTCGGTTTTTTTAATGTTTTATTTTTTTTCATCATTTCTTTCTTAACTTTTGGGGAAGATTCAAGCGCTTTTAAAAGTGCCTCATCACTAATATCTTCATCATCATCTTCAGATTCAATTGGAACAACAGATTCTTTTGATTGATCACCAAATAATAGTGGCTCTTTGACTTCTGTTTCAAGTTTTTCAAGTGCTTTTAGTAATTCTTCATCACTTTCTTCTTTTGGAGTTGGTTCCTTAATTGGTTTAAGTTGTCTACCATCAACTCTATTTTCTGGTTTAACATATTCAAATCCTAAGAAATTCAAGATAGATGCTTCTGTTGGAAAGTATTTATCTACCTTTTTTCCTTTTACTCCTTTATTCATATTAGAGAAACCATGTTCATTTAATGTATATCCAAGATCTAGTGCCTGTTGCCGTACAATAGTATTAAATAGTTTGCTTCCTGTAAAATAGAACAATGCAAAAGCATATTCATCAGGTGGAGTATATAAGAAATCTACTCTACGAATAGGACCATCTTTTTTAATTTGGACAAGTGTAAGACTTTTAGTTTTTCCTCTTGATAGTACCTCTGTAATAATTTTGTCTTTAATTAATAGATCAAGTACTTTATCAAATACTTCACGGTTATTATCATTATTAGTAATAATAATATCAATATCACCAGATGTTTTTGCTCCTCGTCGAAAACTTCCAACAATTTCAAAATCAGAATTTTTTGGTGCCACTTTATCAAATAATTGTTTAAATAATTCACCAAATTCTACTATCTCTTCGCGAGGAATTCTTTTTTGAATATCTTGATAATATTTAACACCTAATTTTTGTTTATCATTTAACATATCGATACCAGGCTTGTTTTCTAATTGTGCTATAGTAGTTATTCCAGCTTCTACAAGTTCTTTTGCTTTCTTTGGACCAATTCCATATATACCAGCTAATATATTAGCTGGGTCACTTCTCTCTCGTTCAAGTACACTAACTTTACCAGTTTTAATATATTCCTCTAATTTAGTTAATATAGTTGTTCCAATTCCAGGAATATCTTTCAACTGACTAATAGTGTTAATATCATCAGGAAATTTAATAATTGCCTCTTCTGCTTTTTTATATGCCCGTGATCTAAATGGTTCACCTTTTTTAATCATTAACTGTGCCAATTCATCTAATAATTCTATAAATTCTTCATTATATCTTTTAGATTTTGACATAGGTTTAGTTTCTATATTTTCTGGAGTGAGAGAATTTTTTTTCAATTTTTCTGCAGTGTGCGATAATTTTAATGTTTTATTACCCTGACTTGTTTTTATTGCTATTGGTTTTTTAAGTGTCTTAGACATATATATTAATAACTTATTTTACTAGTAAGTTATTAATTTATTTATTAAAAAATTTATTCTTCCATTCTGTAGTAAAAAGACTATCTAAATGCTTTACATGTATAATATTTTTTATTTTAATTTGTTCAGGTGGTTTTGGTATAGGTTCAATATTATCCATATTATATAATAATAATAATAAAATTAATCTATTTTGGCTTAAATTTTTGTTTAGTGCCACCATCATATGCGTATGCATATCCCTCTTCAATAAGAACATTATTAAAACTAGTCTTATCAGTATCTTGATAAATAGTAGCTAAGAGTCTTCCATATTTATCAAATTCGTGACAATCTAATATAACAAGTTTTTTATTTTTATCAATAAGCGATTGTAACTCACGTTTTTTATAATCTTTATCAATTTCAATCGCTTGATCAGTGCATAATTGAATAAATCTATTTCTAGATTTTTTTGCTGCTTTAATTTCTTCATCTCTAAATTCTACACTTTTTTTTGGTCTAATTTCAGGAGTATCAATACCTTTAAGTCTTACTGTATATTTAACTAACTTATTATCTAAATAAAACACAGCTCTACAAGTATCAGCATCATATACATTGGTAATTTTTGCCTGTATTTTTTTACCTTCAAGAGAGAAACAATTTATATCTTTATCTACACAATTAAGTAATATATCCATAGTATATTAACTAAATATATTTATAAAAATATTTATAAATATTTTATAGATATATAACTAGATGAAAGAACCAACATTTATTATATCACGTGTAACAAGAAAATGTCCATTTTCTAAAAAAATAATAAAACCAAAAACTATGTTGTGTCTTTTTAACAAATATCAATATAATAACTTTGTTACAGAGATAACAAACCTGTTATCTAGCAGATTACCAGATGATATAATTAATATTATAATAGATTTTACAAATTATAAAAAATTATTAAACAAAACAAGATTAGAAAAATTTGTGAATTGGATACCAAATAGTAGTGCTAATTTTCTCTCTACTATACGATTAAAAAATCGTAAAAATTATTTATTAATAGATACTAGTGATTCAGATTCAGATTCTAATTCTGATTTATCAGAAGAAGATTGATTTTTAATATGAAATGTATTATCTATTTTAATAGAGAGTGATGGATAACTAGGTACCCACCCATCACTAGCTGCGCCACAGCAACTTGAATTCTGGATTAGTAGTTTTTTATAATTATTATCATCTGCTTGAGTATTTTGTTTTGACATATACATATAAATATAAATATATCTATATAGTTATATTTATATGTATCTTTGGATAGTATATACTGGAGGAGCATTTGCTTTTATAGCCGCAATGGGAATTGGGTCTAATGATGCAGCTAATGCATTTGCAACCTCTGTAGGGTCTAAAGCATTGACTTTAAAACAGGCTGCAGGACTAGCAGTAATATTTGAAACAACAGGAGCTATATTAATGGGTAATCATGTAACAGATACTATAAGAAAAGGAATTGCAAATTATGAATGTTTTGAAGATAATCCAGATATTCTTATGTATGGATGTATGTGGGTAATGGTATCAGTTAGTGCATGGCTTTTTATTGCAAGCTATTTTGAAATGCCTGTATCTACAACACATTCTTGTGTTGGAGGAATGATAGGTATGACTATTGCACTTGCAGGACCAGATTGTGTAATTTGGTATAAAACAACAGATAGTTTTCCCTATATAGGTGGCGTTGGTGGTATAATAATATCTTGGTTTATATCTCCTATATTTTCTGGTATATTAGCATCAATTATTTATGGATTAGTTAGACAATTTGTATTACGACAGTCATATTATTCTAAAAGATTAATCTATTCATATCCTTTATTAATAGGTACAACATTATTAGTAAATAGTTTTTTTATAATTTATAAAGGAGCAAAAGGGTTAGGATTAGATAAAATAGAAGTAGAAACTGCAATAATATATTCATTTGCAGTTGCAGGTGGTGGTGCATTACTATCTGTACCTCTAGTACCAATTATTAGAAAAAGGGTTAATAAAAAATTTTTAAATCATACTACAATTGAATCTGAAATAGAAATGATAGAAAATAATCGTACAGAATTAAATATACATTCAGAAAATCAACTATCCACAGTAGTAGATATACATAATAAAGCCGAAAAATTTGATCCAAAAATAGAAGAAACATTTAAGTATTTACAAATATTTTCGGCTATATGCGATTCATTTAGTCATGGAGCAAATGATGTTGCAAATGCAATTGGACCTTTTGCAGCCATCTATACAATTTATAATTCCGGAGGAGATTTATCAAAAAAATTAGATATGGGAAATGATGCATATTGGATACTTGCAATAGGGGGTGTTGGTATTGCAATAGGGTTAGTAGTATATGGCAAAAAAATTATAAATGCAATCGGAAGTAAACTATGTAAAATTACTCCAAGTAGAGGAACTTGTATTGAATTAGGATCTGCATTAGTAATTATAACTGGTAGTAGATTAAAAATACCTTTATCTACAACACATTGTCAGGTTGGTGCAACGGTTGGAGTAGGATTATTAGAGAATAAATCATGTCATAATATTAAAAGATTAGATATTCATGGTGTCAATTGGTATATACTAGGTAAAACAGCATTTGGCTGGATAATAACATGTGTTGTTGTAGGTGTAACAACTGGAATATTAGTTGCCCAAGGTGTTTATAGTCCACCAGTAGCATCCGTAATTGATTACTATTTAAATAAAACAATAACTTAAAATAAAACACTAAAAATAAAGCACTGATATTTATGCACTACAAAATTATTAAAATAAAAAATATTTTAATAATTATTTTTTATGTCTTTTTATTATCTTGTATCACTTAATAGTGCTTGAGTCTCAGCTATAGAGGCTGCTATAACATCCCGGAGCTCCTGCTCCTCGCGTAGTCGCTCCTGCTCCTCGCGTAGTCGCTCCTGCTCCTGACGAGCCGTCTCACGAGAGGCTGCTATAACATCCCGAAGTTCCTGCTCCTCACGAACTGTCTCAGGAGCCGTCTTACGAGAGGCTGCCAGGGCGGCCGCCAAATCTGCGTCTTCAGACTCTACCACGGTATAGTGTGGCGGTCGCGGTGTTGTATCAGGCGATGGTGGCGGTCGCGGTGTTGTATCAGGCGATGGTGGCGGTCGCGGTGTTGTATCAGGCGATGGTGGTGGAGAGGGCGATGGTGGTGGAGAGGATGTACTAGGAAGTGACTGAAATGAACCGCTTCTTTTTATTTCTGGGACGTATTGATGTCGGTCTGGATCTATATTTCTTAAATCTTGAAACTCAAAACGTAAAGGATCAACTGATTCAAGATTACGCGATAATAATGGTATTATAGGATCATCATTTTGTAGTTTCCATTTTTTACTATTTATATCGTAAGATGGTTGAGTACTATTAAATGTAGTAAAATATGAAATCTGAGGCAATCGCTTAAAATAGTTTGTAATTATATCTGACATACCTCTATAAACATTTTGTAAACGGCTACTTCCAGACTGGGTTTCAATAAGATATGGCGTACTTCTATTACTTTTTGCAATAACAACTTTGTGACTACTCGATAGTTTATTATACATAAATGTAATTACAAGTAATGTAGAAGCTCCATTGTTCATAATTTCAAATATACCTTGTAAAGCATTTTGTGTCATTATTATATTAGTAAAAAAATTTAGCTCGTCGGCAGGTTGCGTAGCCTGAGTAACAATGGGTTTTTGTTGAGTGGAGCCCAATCTCCAATAGTAAGGTTTTACTGAGGGGTAATTACGAAAATATAATTCTTGTATACTACCAAGAAGGTTTGCAATCTGTGGTGTAGTTAAATAGACTCCTCGATTAGTAGAATCAGAAATATAATTAACTAAACTTTTAGGAAAACCAATTTGATTTAGAGAACATGCTGTACAACTTATATTCTCTCCTGGCGTGCCGCGCTCGCCTATATGTTGAAGCTGTTCTGTTTGACGTGGGTGAATTTCAAATTGAATTCCTCCATTTAATAATTTACTTTTTTTTAATGTTTTTTTATGAAGTTTTTTTAATGTTTTTTTATGAAGTTTTTTTAATGTTTTTTTGTTAAGTTTTTTTAATGTTTTTTTATGAAGTTTTTTTCGTATCTTTTTTTTTTTAGTTTTAATCATTTAATATTATATAATAATTAAATATTTTTTTTTTATGCATATGAGAAAATTGATTTTTATGTATTTATTAATAATAGATATGTAATGTTATTTGTGACTATTAATATATACACAATAGTTATATTAGGAGCGGGATTAATTCCAGTTTCAAAATTACATAATAAATTATATTTCTTGCTAGGTAAAGATATAGCATATAATAAATGGAGTGATTTTGGTGGAAAATCAGAACGAGGTGAATCAAGATTAAGCACAGCTGCACGAGAAGGATATGAAGAAACTAATGGATTTTTAGGTAGTCAAGATAAAATAAAACAAAATATTATAAAATCAGATTTACCTATATTTAAAACACATGATAATAGACATAGTTGTTACTTAATGAATATAAAGTATAATAAAGAATTGCCTATGTATATGACAAATAATTATTATTTTATTGAAGATAATATACCACATGTTATTGATAATAATCATAATGGATTATATGAAAAAGATATTATAGACTGGTTTACTATAGAGGAATTAAAAAATTTTTCAGAGTTTAGAAGTTATTTTATAGATATAGTTTGGAAAATAGATAAAAAATATGATGAAATATTAGAAAAATATGATTAGAGCTTATGACAAAAAAGAGTTTTTAGAATATATTAATAAATTACCAGAAAATGAAGATATTTTTTATGGAGAAGTTAATACGCCATTTAGTTTTATAGAATTAATCCTATCTGTAATTCCTGAAAAATTTTATAAGAATCCAGATTTAAGGTGGTTAGATCCGGGATGTGGTACAGGAAATTTTTCTATTATATTGTATTATAAATTGTTAGATGGTTTAAAAGATGTAATAAAAGATAGTGAAGAGAGAAAACGGCATATAATAGAAAAAATGATTTATATGGTAGAAATCCAGTCTAAAAATATAACAGTTTTAAAATCTATTTTTGGTAATAATGCAAAAATATATCATGAAAATTTTTTAGAGTATATAGAGAAAGATTTTGATATAATAATAGGAAATCCTCCGTTTAATTTTATGGGGCAAATAAAAGTTCCAACCAGTAATAGTAATAAAAAAAATGATGGAACAACAATATGGCCAGAATTTATAATTAAGAGTATTTCTCTCTTAAAACCTGAAACAGGAATGTTATGTGTTTTTATACCATCTATCTGGTTAAAACCAGATAAAAAAATGATGTATAAGTTTTTATTGCAATATAAAATAGAATGGTTAAATTGTTTTACAAACACATTAACAAATCAAATATTTAAAGGAAAAGCACAAACACCAAGTTGTTTTTTTTTATTAACTAATAGAGTAACCGACAATATTATAACAATATATGATAATAGTATAAAAAAATATATATTTTATAAGCACATTACTAATAAACCAATACCAATTTTTGGTCAAGAAATTTGCAAAAAAATACAAAAATTAGATTTAGAAAATTTAAAAGTTATTAAAACAAATATGCCACCAAAAGGAGTTATAATATCAAAAACTAGAACAGAAGGGTATTTTTGTAATATAAGAACTTGTAAATTAAAAAATAATATACCGGAGTTAGAAATAGAGTATAGTAATAAACAGTTAAAATACGCAGATACTCCAAAATTAGTATTAGCACATAAAATGTATGGTTTTCCTTATCTAGATATATCAGGAAATTATGGTATTTCAAATAGAGATAATTATGTAATAATTAAAGATAATTTAAGTGATTTAATAAAAATCCAGAAATTTCTCTCTACAAATACAGCGCTATACTTATTTGAAACAACTAGATATCGAATGAAATATTTAGAAAAGTATGCTTTTGATATAATACCAGATATAAGTTTACTTAAAGATTTTCCAGAAGAAATAAATGATGATACAATAGGTGAATATTTTAAGTTTGATGAGTTAGATAAAAAGGCTATAAATAGTCTTCATAGTAAAAGATATAAATTTTTTATTTAATTATTATATATGCGTACAAGAAAATATAAAAAAAAAAAGAAACAAACAAAAAAGATTAATGGAGGAAAGCAGAATGCTTATGAATATGAGATATTGAAACTACAAAGATTACTAGATAAATATGGAGAGTCTGATAGAGTAAATCTTGAAGAACTTCAA
>Ga0181417_1000077_pt1 | contig 29516 bp, 36 predicted proteins | sample 40SPOviralmetaG_FD_130142 | JGI IMG/M metagenome (GOLD analysis project Ga0181417, IMG submission 130142) | Marine viral communities from the oligotrophic San Pedro Time Series (SPOT) site, San Pedro Channel, CA, USA - 40 SPOT_SRF_2013-02-13 | ecosystem: Environmental > Aquatic > Marine > Strait...
AATTCCAATAATAATACCCAATAAAACCTTTTCAAATAATGTTAAGCCTCCTGGCTGAACTACAACCTGTTGAGTTGCTGCAGGTGCAGGTTGGTTTGCAACAGCTTCAGCTTTTTTATCATTGTATTGTGCGAGATATGCTGTAAGATCTACAATTGCTTCATCGCCTAAATGTTCATAAGCCGGCATCGCCATTCCGTTATATTCTTTAAAAATTTGATTTGCGTGCTTGTCACCGGATGCTCTTAATTTATTATTGTTTTTAATCCAAGATTTTGTCCAATCTTCTCCTTGATTTTTTACAACATTCTTTAATGCTGGACCAACTACTTTCTTTTCCATGTTGTGACATGCTGCACAATTGTTTTTAAATAGTTGTTTACCTTTATCATAGTCTTGAGCCATGACCTGTGTCGATAATAGTAATATAAATAGTATCTTTTTCATTTCCCGTTTTTAATTAGATTAGTAATATTTATCTTATTAAAAACTGGTAAAATGTTTAAAGTTTAGATACTTTGTTTAAACATTTTATGGATGTTCAATATTTTAATTAAACAATGATCCTATTTTTAAACACTTGCTTAAGCTGCGATACCTTTGCCTAAAACAAGAGGAGCATCTTCTCTATTAATATTAATCTTAAAGTGACTATCGAATTCTCTAATAATTAATTTTTTATTCGTGTAGCTTGTGTAGTTTTTCCAAACATATGCTTGTACCTTGTTATAAAGTTCTGGGTTTTCTTTTTGTACGTCCATTTTTATCTATAAATTTTACTGTTTCTCCAATATCGGAATGATTTTTCTATCTCTTCATCGACTTTTGTTTCAGCTATATTTATCTTTTTTTCTTGCTTAGGTTTTAGCGCACTCATAACCCTCTTAAGTTTTTGATATTGTAGGCTTGAAATTTCAAAATCTTTCTTTGCCTTTTCAAGAGTCGAATCAACTCGATCCCAATCTTCTAACTCAACCCACAACATACATTTTTCACCAACCTTATTAAAATTAGCTTCACTACCTATTTGAGTCAATGAGCAACCTTTATCTATTTTTGTCTTGTATTTTGGCTGTGAGCCGCTTCTCATACCTCGTAAGGTACCGAAGCCTGTTCGTTGTGATAGTTTATTAATCTTAGCTGCATCCTCTTGAGGCATGATTTGGATAGTGTTACCTGTTTTGTGATAGACAATATCAACACAACCATATCGCTCTACATCCGAGCAATCAACACAAACTTTATAGCCGAGATCTACTCTGCCTTGTGGTATTTCTTTTTTACAACTCTTGCAGTTCATACTAAAATTTAATTACTATACCTATTGTAACCATGCTTAAGCCAATTCCTTGTAAAAATTGATTAGGACCTATGCCAATTCCAGGACCTTCAAATTTATGAGAGCTATTCATTTCTCTTTGATGTAAAATAAGACCAGTTGCAAACATTCCTATACCTGCACCGACTAAACATAATTTGGTTTGAATTAATGATTGGTTTTTAGCTACCATTCCTTTTTTATTAAAAGTAGTTTTAGGAAATGTGTACTCAGTTGCAAATGTAGATAATGATAATAAGAGGGCTATTGATAATGTGATTATTTTTTTCATTTTTAAGTTTTAATTTATAGTACTAATATAAACAAAAAAAGCGACCCGTGAAAATCCTGGGCCGCTTTTTTTTCAAAAGTTATTAACAATTTTATAAATTTTGATATGCTTCGTCTTTTTCATGCAGTTTATCATTTTCTGTATTTAATTTATGTTCAGTTTTATGGTGAACATATAAATAACCTGATAAAAATCCTAAAAGAAAAGTTAAAAACATTAAAAATTCTATTGTGTATCTTAATTCAGTAGTGAGCTCCATCGTATTTAAAATTTCTATTTTTTTTAATTTCAAGAGTTATATATCATTACCTATTTTTGTTTTTCTTTTTTCTAACTTTTCCTTTCTTTTTATTTATTATTGCAATTTTTCTAAGCACTTTAAATTTTCCATGCTTATACAATTCACTAATAGTAGGCCATGACCACAATAAACCTATTGCAATCATAAATATCCAATCTAATATTCTCATAATTTTAAAATTATTGAGGTGCCCTAACACTTGACCGGCAGTCATTGTGAACGAGAAAGGATTCGAACCTTTGACCGATAGCTTAGAAGGCTATTGCTCTATCCAGCTGAGCTACTCGTCCGTGAGTATAGGGCACCTCGGGTTTTTGCTTCCTTGGTATTTATTATATGATAAAAAAGGGGTTTTGTTTATCTAAATCGATAATAAACTGAAAGGTTTGTTAAGTTTAATATAGTTTGATAGTTTAATGCAACATCAATCCATTTTCTTTCAAGCATTAAACTAAAGTTCATTCCTACCATGTACATTGTAATACTAACGCCTGGTGTATATTGTTGATAATTTACATATCCACCTTGTCTAACAAATTCAGTATTACTTTTTACTAATATAATTTTATTATAACCTCCCCCTGCAAGTGTACTTAAATAAATCTTATTTATTTTACCTTTATTTAATTTAAACTTTGGCCCTACAAATAAGTTAACTGAATGAAATGGAAAAGATCTAGAAGTTATTTTGTTTCTCATATCAGCATATGAATACTGTAACTTACTTTCCATATCTGCTGAATTTTCAAGAAATATTGTATTATTTATTTCTGCAGCAACGCCGACATCAGAAGTGCATAGGTTTGAAACTAACCCAACACCTAATCTAAATTCAGCAGGTTGAGCAATTAACAATGTTTTAATAAAAAAACAAACTAATGCTATGTTGTATCTTAGATAATACATTTTATTTATAGTACCCAGGGCGGGACTTGAACCCGCACGAACAAATGTCCACAAGATTTTAAGTCTTGCGTGTCTACCAATTCCACCACCTAGGCATTTATAATTATATCTATAAATCCCAAAATGTTTTTCTTTTCTTAGAAAAACTTTCTTTAATTTTTAAAATTATTTTAATTAGCCAATCCCTCATCCTTTATAACTACTTTTAAGTGAAACTGTATGGTTAAATGAAAGTTCCTCACCTCTTTCTCTAATATAGTAACCATTTCTCATAAATTGTACAGGATAGTCTTTTGTTAATTTAACAAATGGCTCACCATAAGCAAGTGTTGACATTTTCTTATAGCCATCAAAATTGTGTATTAATATTTCCTCACACTCGTTCATGTTTACCCAATGAATTGTACCTTTTACTTTTCGGTCTAGTTCCATGCCTGAAAAACTCTTTGGATCATATTCAGCAATTACCTCAACTACGTTTCCATCTTCATCTTTTACACAATCTACTGCTTTTACCACGAAGAGTCCTTTCAATCTAACTTCTCCTCCAATCTTAAGCCTATGGTATTTTCGGTTGGCTTCTTCTCTAAAATCAGCACGTTCAATCCAAAATTCATTAGTATAATTAAGTAGTCTACTACCATCATCTGAATTACCCGGATTATTTTCTATAATTACCTTACCAAATTCATGTAAGTTTTTTATTGTTAATTTAAGTGGATCTAGGACAACCATTTGTCTCATTGATTTTTCATTCAGTTCTTCTCTTAAACATTCCTCAAGTAAATGTCTTTCAATTTCTGATTCACGTTTAGTTATACCAACTTTAGCACAAAAATTCTTGATCGAATCTGGTGTAAAGCCTCTACGTCTTAAGCCACTTAATGTTGGCATTCTTGGATCATCCCAACCATCTACAACTCCTTCATCTACTAATTCTTTTAAATGTCTCTTACTTAGTTTGACACCTTCAATATTAAGTCTTGAAAATTCTATTTGCCTTGGATGAGGTTGCTTTAATTCTAATGCATTTAATAGCCACTCATAAAAAGGTCTATGTTCCTTAAACTCTAATGTACAGAGTGAATGGCTTATTTTTTCATACCAATCTGAAAGAGGATGTGCAAAATCATACATTGGATAGGCTTTCCAAATATCTCCAGTATTATGATGAGTCGCATCTATTCTTCTATAAATAACAGGGTCTCTCATTAAAATATTTTGGTGTTGCATATCTATTTTAGCACGTAATACACTATCACCTTCACCTTTACACATTTTATTAAAGAGGTCTAAATTTTCTTGAATAGATCTTGTTCTATATGGACTGTCTTGGCCTCCATTCTCTAAGTCACCTTTCATCTCTCTAATTTCTTCAGACGTAGAATCATCCATGTAGGCTTTATCAGCCATAATTAAATTTTCAGCACATTCATTTAGGAATGTAAAATAGTCTGACGTGTAAAGCGGCTCACCATAGTCAAAGCCTAGCCACTTAATGTCTGCTTCTATTGAATCTGTAAATATTGAATCTTCTGCTAATGGATTTGTATCGTCAAATCTTAAATTGCAACCTACCTTGTATTTTTCTGCAAGACCAAAATTTAAGCAGATAGCTTTAGCGTGACCTAAGTGTAGGTAGCCATTTGGTTCTGGTGGAAAACGAAATTGAAGATTTTTTTTAGGGCCATCTTCAATTATTTCTTCTATAAAATTCATCCGTTTCGTTTTGGAGTTCTCTTCTTACCTTTTTTACCTCTATTTATTTTATTCTTATTACTTAAATCTTTATGATAAAGTCTTGTTAATTTCTTTTCGAATTCAGCATCAATGTCATCTCCTTTTTCGAAATGTACTACTTCTTTCTTTTCATTATAATAAGAAACTATTGAACTTCCTAATAGAGAATTAATAGAATAATATTTAGTTTGTTTTTTCCAGTCTTTCATTAGTTTAATTTACATAATATTCGATCCTTACCTATACAAGGATAGTGCCATACTCTTTCTTTACTTCCATAATTTTTTCTCATAGATATTGTATAAGTAGGTTTACTATAGTTATATGTATCATGTCCTGTTTTTTCATAAGTTAGTTTTGTTACTAAACCTATCATAACGTCTCCGTCAAAAAATTTAAACTCTAATTTATCGTTTAAATTATATTTATGCTTTTTCTTTTTCAATCCTTTATTCTAATTATAATATCATGTGGAGCTGTTTCATCTCCTCCAAAATAAGGGTACAATACATATCTTTTATATTCCATAAAACAAGGTCTATTCATTTCTACACATGTTCCATCAACACACATATCGTATTTACTATCTATTATATTCATTGTCATATAAATTGTTTCATTTAAAGGAACACAACTTATTTTCTTATAACTAAACTCTCCGAACATTCTACGATATGCAAATATTTCTAAACAATTTAATGCAGGGCTCCATCTCCAGCCAAATCTAATTGAACTCGTACTATGGTGATCTCCACAATCACTAACTCCCCATAGTTTATTAATATCCCATTGATTGTTAGGGTCTACTGTTTCATAAACAGCTGAACTGTCAAAAATAACTTGTAAATTGAATGTAGTATCATATGTAGTTTGGCGTGAATGAGTAGAACGATGTTTGCCTTCTTTGATTTTAAAAACTCTAAATCCGCTATCATCTATTTTCTTACATGAAAATAAAATTAGTAATAATGAAAATACGAAAAATAATTGTTTCACTTTTTATCTTTTAATAGGTCTTCTCTACCTAATTGCTTATATACTTCGAGTCTAGTCTTTTCCATTTTTTCAGCATATTTAGGATCGTCATTACGATTAAATACTATTTGCTGTGTTAATGAACCACTAATTTTTTTAAGATCTTTCTTTCTTGTTTTAATTAACCAAGCTGCGAGTTTTTTAATACTTAAATCTTTAAAACGTCCTTCAGCGTCTGGAGCATCACTATGATGAAAATCAGGAGCACCTTTAGGTTTTTTCTCTACAATAAAGTCTTCGAATAATCTTAAATATTTCATAACATTGTTCTTTTTAATTTATTAATTTGCATATCTATTTCTAACATTTCTTGCTTTGCAGCTAGTTTTTGCAAGGTTAAAACTAAAAGTTCTTGCTTATTTCCATCCTTTTCTGACCTGATTTTAGATTTAATTTCATCCATCTTAATATCAGTTTCTTTCCACTTCTGTTTAAGCTCTCTAATTTTAAAATTAAATTCAGCTTTATTTTTATTTTCTAATATTTTAAAACTTTTAAGATATTTCATATATTATATATTAAGAATTTCCAGTAACTAATCTAGACCTCCCATTGATGTACATTTTACCATTGCCAGTATTTGGCCAAACAGGCGTTATGTAATTGTTTACTAATCTAGATTCGTCAAAATCATAATACGTAATTAAATCACTAGGCTGTGTTGTTTTTGAAATAGAATTTCCATTTCCATTATTCCATAAATTATTAATTTCACCTTGGTTTAATGCCTTACCCCAAAAACTAAGATCATCCATTTGTGAATTACCATAAGATTCTTGATAGCCTGCACCTGTTAAAAATGTATTATTAGCTTCATTATTATGAGGTGTGCCCCAGCCTCTTCCTAAAACACTCAATCCTCTTGGCACATTAACATCCCATGCATAATCATCAATGGATTGATTTGCTGGCCATGTCCCACTATTAAATATATTTGGATTTGCGCCATATCCTAAATTATTTCCACTATGATCTTTTCCATCATATTTCTGAGAATAACCCATCCAATTTCCATTAAAATATAAGTCAGCGTTACATGTTGAAACATCTCCATGGTAAACAAAAGTTATCATTACATATCCTTTTTCATTTCCTGGACTATTTAATGAATCCCATGTACTCCACTTATGCTCAGCTGCTGGGTTTGAGTAAGGAAAACCAGCTGCTACGTATGGGTCTACAAAAGATTGACCTGTTTCTGCCCATTTAAAATGATTAGGAAGGCCGTCTTTTATATCCCAATGATTAAAATAAAAACTAGAAGGTGATGTTGCTATAACGTATTCTAATCTACTAAGCCCAGAAGTTGTAGAATATTTAAGTGAAAATTCCATATTATATTTGTTGAAATTTTGATCATAAGAATGTTCAATAGCATTGTTTCCAATAAGACTTAGTAATTCCACAAATTGACCATTTCCATATTGTGTTTTTGGAACTGCACCCATTTTAAACCAAAAGTTAACCGTAAATGGAGAATCCCATTTTATAGATCTCATGTCTAATGAAGGTTCATCAAAAGGACTATAATAAATAGAGTGTAAAATATTATTAGAGAAGCCTGTTGAAAAAGATAAATCTCCAGTATCTTTAGGTGAAAATCTCCTAACACCAGTATCTCCTATATTTTCTTTTACGTATGGAGTCCATCTAGAACTATCAGATTTTTTTAAACCTACCATTAAGTTAGTTTCCTCTCCATCATATTCATTAAAATATCCACCAACTAAAAATTTATCTGAATCTACTTCGGCTAAAGCATTAAATCCAATTGTTAAATCTTTAACAGTAGATTGTGTGCCACTAGGTCTGCCTATAAATTTAAACTGTTTTTCTTGATTTCGATTACGTGTTACGTCATAAAATGTGTCTAATTCTGAAAGAGTATTAAAATCAATATATCTTACAGTACTCCAATTTAATAATTCAGGATTTAAAGGTAATGCGTTGTCTCCGCTTTCATGACTGCCATTAGATATTGTAACTAATCCTAATGTTTCATTAATATTTAATATTGCATTTGGAGTGGAAGTGTAACTGTCGTGAAAATTATGTCTCCATTGTCCAAGAACATCTCCATTTAAATCAAGACATAATAAAAGCTGTGAAAATGGCGTATTTTCTGAAACTCCATTTTCATGGGCTAAATCAGAAGGTCCTTGAAAATTTTCATCCCAATAAAGTGTTCCCCATGTGTTCCATTGGGTTGAAGCGTTACTAAAGTCTACATCATTCCAAAAGTTTGCTCTATATCCACTATTTTGTTGTAACAATAGCCATATTCTATCCTGACTATCAATTTTAACACTAAGTGGATAATTAGTCGATACCATTTCTCCTTTAAAATTTCTAGTAAGTGGGTTTAAAGGATTACCATTTAAATCATACACCTTAATACTCGTCCAACTGTTCATTAAAATATTATTAGAAGTAGTCCAATCATGAATTCCTCCAGGGGCAAGACTTCCCATGTCATACCATTTTCTAGAAGATACGATCCTTTGTGAAAAGTCATAAGTAAGTCCCTGAGAATCGGTAACAACTAAATCTCTTCTGCCACCTGTTAATCCATAATGATTTCTTATGAAAAAATTAAAAGAAGGTATTTGCTTTGGTTCTCCAGGATACCCTGTGTCATCATCATACCATCCTACATGCTCAGTAATATCTCCACTTGTTGTAAATTTATAGATACCGTTTTGCCAAGATAAATATAGGTTTTCATTCGAATCTATATGTTGAAAAATAAATTGAAAAGGTTTAACCACAGATGATCGTGCCCATGGTGATCCAACATTATCAAGTACTCCTTCTGAAGGTAAATTCCAACCATTTAATGTTGAATCTATCTCTCCCGTATTTGCATCAATAACAAAAAAGCTATGAGTTTCACTAAGAATTAATGATTGTTTATCTGAATCAGATAAGCCTAAACTATCATATGTTTCGTTTTTTCTAAAACGCTTACGGTAATTATATACAATTACCATTTTTCCATTTGATAAAAAGTGCATATCATCAGGAGGAGCTTGTATATTCCATTGATCAGCTCCAATAACTTTACCTTCACTTGAATTAGGAGACCCAAAAACATATGACCAATCAAAAGTTTGATCTAATTCTAAAGTAGTTGCGTTTATTTTTATAAGTTTATTAACATTGTCTTCTCCATATTTAAAAAAGTCTCCTGCTATATAAATATTTCCATTGCCGTCATTTTTCATAGCTGTAATGGTAAGACCTTGAAAATTTCCCCAAGGACCTACAATATTTGAATCTCTATGAGTAGGGGTAGTTGGCTCTATTGTGTAGCCACCATTACTTGTTTGAGTATCTGCCTGAATTTCATGCAAACTTACCCAAGTATGAATAGATGTATTTGTATCGATACTTATAGTTTCATTTCCATGTTGATATGAACTTGGTACTGTAAACGTAATTGTAGTAATATCATTTACGGTATCATGTTCAAAATTTGTATCTATTTTAAAAACTTTATTTGCAAAAGTCTGTGCATCATCTATTCTTTTATCTACTGTAAAAGAAAACTCTTCACCTATTGCAAAATTGGAATGCTCTATTTTTCTATATGCTTTATGGTTTTTTAAATTATTACCGTCTTCTTCTGTATTATCTCCTTCCCATTTTATAAAATCATCATTTGTTAAATTGTCTGAAGGAACATAATCTCCTAAAATCGCATCTTCTGTTATTTCAATAACCCTAACCCTTTCATCACTATAATTTACTCTAAAATAAGCACCTGCTACCTCTCCTAAAAGCTCATGATTTGTCCAAGATATTTGAGATCCTAACAAAGGATGCCCTGTTTCTAAATGTGCAGATTGATCGTTAAATCTTATATCATTTTCTTCAAAAGAAGTATACATATCCCATTCTCCACTATTATAATAAAACCATACTTCTACTGCACATGTTGCCCATAAAAAAAAGCCAGTTTGATTTGATCCTTTATTTATACCTTGAGTTAAAATGTCAGTAGGATTCATTGTTCCTACTATACCATCTCCGTCTGAAAATACATTTATTCCTTGAGTTAAATTTTGTGCCATTTTTAATATAATATTTTTAAAGAAAGTAGAGTAGTTCCTTTAATTAGCCTATGATACTCTCCCTTTTTTATTTTAATTATATTATTTATCTCTAACATTTGAGGAATTTCATTATCAAATTGAAATTTCCAATCGTTTTCGTTTAAAACTATTATTTCTCTATCTTCAGGGTCTCTATGCCATTTATATAAATGATCGTCAGCTGTTGGATCGAAATGTCTAATAACAGTGTTTTTATCTATAAATTCTTCTGTAAAAGGCCTACGTTGATCTTCCATCTGTCTAACAACGTCTTCGTTAGTCATTTCATTACAATTACAAGATTTACATTTACAAGGCTTCTTTACCATGGATTGTCTGATTTAAGTCCTAATTGCTTACCGAATAAGGTTGGTCCATAACATGCCCAAAAACCTGCTTTTTCTGGATTCATCTTTGCCATCTTATCACAACCATGTCTTGCCCAAAAATTAGCAGCTCTACCCGCATCATCATTTTTTACCGTAGTAGTTGGATCTCCCCATTCTAATTTCTTTGCAATAATAGTTCCATCTTCTTCTGTACGTCCACTGTTTCTATAAACAATAAACTTCTTATTACCGCCTCTTTTTGGAGAGTCAAGTTTTACATTTTCTCTTTTACCTTTATATTTATAGACAGCTTTTTTGCCAACTTCTAGATTTTTTGCCATCCAACCACTTGGGCCTTTAAGAATTACATTACCTTTATCCCAATATTGTTTAACTTCTTCAAACAATTCACAATACGCATCGCTGCCTAATCTAAAGAACGAATTAGTCAGGTCTAGACCTTCTTCTACGTGCATTTTAAGTGCCTCTGAGACATTATTATAATCTTTGAATGATTTTACGAATTTCATAATTTTTATTTACTTAATGTTTATATTACTGCTCTACCTTCCATGTCTTCCCAGTCTCTATCGTTTCTGACATTGTTGTTTTTAATATCAGTTGCAAATAACATTGTAGGATTTATATTTAAACTACCCGCAACTTCTATTAATGCTCTAACATCTTTTGGAAAACAATGTCCTCCATATCCAAAATCACCATCAGGCCCTGGAACAGCCCAATGAGAATCTCCTAATCTTTTATCATATCTTGCATATTCAACTACTTTATCATAGTCAATTTCTAAACCTTTGCAAATTTCATACATTTCATTTGCGAAAGAAACTTTAGTTGCTAAAAAACAATTAGTAACATATTTAACCATTTCCGCATAAGTAGAATCTGTTTTTACAATAGTTGCGCTTGGAAAAGGTTTTGCAAAAAGAGGTTTAAGTTCTGTTGTAGCTTCTCTAACTCCACCTAAAATAATTCTTGTTTGATTTTCAAAATCTTGTACTGCATTTGCTTCTGTTAAAAATTCAGGATTGAAAGTGACTGTTAGGTTTTTCATTTTTTCATTCCATTTTCTTGTAGTACCTGGAGCAACTGTAGATTTTACAATCGCTATTCTAGTCTTTGCAAATTCGTCTAATTCAACTAATACATCTTCAACTATTCCAATGTGACATGTTCCGTCTTTAGCCATTGGAGTTGGTAAACATACAAAAACTATTCCACAACCCATTACTTCTTCTTTAGTAGAATTACTTTTAGAAGCATCTAAATCAAATGTTAAAACATTATAATATTTTTTAAACTTTTGATAGACTGCATTGCCGACAAAGCCTTGACCTATGATACCTATGTTCATTTTATCTAATTACTTTTTATTAATTTTACCCAATCATCTACTTTCCAATTAGGCTTCCAACCTAATTTTTCTTCAGTGTCAGATGGAAATTCCTCACTTGTAAATCTTTCACCTCTACGCTCTGGAATAAGTTCCCATTCTCCATACATTTCTGCAAGATCTATAATGCTTACATTAATTCCACTTCTAAGATGCCACTCATAATTGTCATCTCTAAGGGCAGCAATGGAAAGTCCACTAACAATATCTTCAACATGTGTAAAATCCCTGCTTTGAGTTCCTGGAGTTACAACAGTACATTTTTTACCGTTTTTCCACTGTCTTTCAAATATACCGACTACCGTTGCATAATCTCCTTTCATTATTTGACCAGGCCCGTAGACATTAAAGAAATAACATATTTCATATTTTAAATTAAACCACTCTCCATAGTTTTTAATTAGTTCTACCATTTTAGACTTCATCCAAGAATATGGTGAAAGGTTTTCATCTTTACCATCATTACCAAATTTAGAAGATGATGCTGAATAAATTAATTTAGCAGCCCATTTTCTACATAATTGTAAGATAGTAGGAGTACCAGAAAGAATAGATCTATGTACAAAATCTACATCATTAAAAGATTGAACGATCCTGCTGTATTCTCCAAAATGAAAAACAGTGTCGAAATATTCTTCTTCTTTTAAATCTTGAAAAATTATATCAGCATCCCAAGTATTGCCTTCAATATAAGTAACTCCTTCGATATGATTTTCTTTCTTTCCTGTAAAATAATTATCTAATGCTGTAATATTAGCAGATGGATATTTTTTTACTAAATGCTTTATTAAATTACTACCTATAAAACCGGCACCACCTGTTACTAAAATATTTTTCATAGATTATTTATTAAAGTTTTTTATCGTGGCCGCCATCTCTAACTTTCTTAGCTATATCTGAGTCAGCTCCGCCCCATGTGCCATCTTGTTTTGTCAAGAATGAATTGACTCTCGCATATCCCCATTGAGCTTGAGTTGCTCCTGGTCTGTGACCACTTTTCCAAGCAGCTAATCCTCTTTTCATAATAATTCTAAGTAAACCAACTGGGACTCCTGATTCTTTTGCTTTATTCTTAATACCTGTTTCCATACCATCATCACTTAATGGACTTTGATCATTAGTTTGTTTTTTCTTTTCGGTAATAAAACTCTCTAATGTTTGTAATTTTTCCATGTGGTTTTTATTTGATTCTGCCATCGCCTCAATATCCCACTGAATTCTTTGTAGTGGATCATCTCCTCTATTGTTTCTTTTTACCCAGTCAATAAGTCCTGGCTCGTTGTTTGCATTTTGTGCCATATCAGCAGCATGCTTCCAGCCATCATTTGACGCAACATCTTCGATCCACTGATCATATTTTCTTTGATTCCATTTTACTTTAGGTCTTGCTGATTTATGTGGACCATCTCCTAATGTAGAAGTAGCAGCATCATAAGAACCTGGAAGAAATACTCCGACTTCTTTACCATTGCCATATTTAATAGTTTTTCTAAATCTTCTTAATTCATACTCAGCATCTTCAATCTTTTCTCTGCTTGTCATTCCACCTAGTCTATAACCATATGCTAGTTTCATTTTTTCAAGTTCATCAGCATCTGTTTGAAAATGCATGTCTTTAACTTCAATGTCAGTATAATCTCTGCTTCTACCATATCTACGATCTAACATTTTATCATAATCTTCATTTAATGATTCGTGCATTTCCATTCCCATGTCAATCCATACTCTAAGAATATCTGCATAATCCTTTGGGCTTAAGCTATTCTTTTCTCCATAAGTAGTTTTACTTGTGAGGTCATGCATTTCTTTTGCTACATTATCAATATTACCTTCTTTAAATGTAACAGTTGCTCTTTCTTTTCCAGCATCTAAAAGTCTAAAAGTTTCTCCTCTATCATCATGTGGATCAGTACTCCAACCTGCTGAATTATTAACACTAATATCAAAACTTGCTTGACCTGAGCTCATATAAACTGTCCAATCCTTTCCTGTTTGATATGTTTTACCTTTTTTACGTGCTATCTTAGCTTCATTAACTGATTCCTCAATAGATTTTGCCCAATTACTTAAATCTTTAGACGTCTTTATTGTTCCGTTTTTAATAGCTTTGGCAAGGGCTTCTTTATTCTTTGGAGATAAAGATTTTTCTAATTTTCTTACTTCTGCATGTCCTACTAAAGCTTCACTCACAGCTTCAACAAGTTTAACATCTTCAGCTGGATAATAATCTTCTGTACTACCATCAAATCTAATTAATTGATGCTTTTTACCTTTAATCTTTTTATCTTTACCTTTAACTAATTCACCAGTGCCATAAAGTTCTCCATCTTTATAAACATGAACTAATTCAACAGCTTCATCTACACTAACTCCTTTCTTCTTTAAAATCTTTTCAATTTCTTGATAGGCTTGCTTATATTTAGATTTTGGGTGTTGAAAGCCTCTTGAATAATTAGCATATCCGTCAAGTGCAGCATCATACATATCTTTTAATTCCTCATCTGACATTTTATCATTAAATACAAAAGGTCCTATGAATGCTTCTTTAACTAATTCTGGATTATCGTCTAAAACTTCTTCCATTTCTTCTTCAGCTAAAGTTGCGAATCCAAATTCACCATATTTTTTCTTAGCTATTTTATCAGCTTTTTTCATGTCAATAATCTCTTTCATCTCTTTTGAAGAAAGATTAGCCACGCCAAATTCACCAAACATATCATCAGCTAATTTATTTGCCTTTTCAAAAGATTCTCCTAAAGTTCTTTTGTAATAATCTACTGATTCCTTTACAGTATCTCTATATAAAGATCTTACCCATTCTTCTGACTCTTTTGACTTTTTAATTTTATCACCATAATCTTTAAAGAAAGTTTTAACAAAAGAATCTTCATCTTTAGCTTCACCTGCAATCATATGTAAGTCACTCATCACACCTTCAAAAATGTCAAATGCAAAGTCTACAGACTCACTTAAAAACTCATCAATTGTTTTTAATCTAGTATTTAATTTAGTATTTTTAATATCTTCTATCCTCTGTGTTTCTTTTGTAGCTTTCATATCATCTATAAAAGAGTCTAATTCTTGTAGATTTTTCATTTCGTTATTTTTGAATTTTTTGTGATATGCTGTAGTAAATTTTGACTTTTTAACTTTACCTTCTTTTCTGGCTTTTTTATCACCTGGCATTTCTTTATAGGCATCTGGATCGTCGTCATCCATTGCGCCTTGCTTTTTCATTTGGTCTTCTTTCTCTTCCTCGTCTTTATCACTAAGACCAGTCATGTAACCATCAGGTCCTGGTTTTTTAGCTTCGTTTAACGAAATTAAGTGTTTAAATGCCATTTTTACAATAATTTTTTATTTAATTATATATCAAAGAAAAATATATGGAAATATCTTGCATTTTCAATACTATCTCCAAAATAATCACCAGCTGCATGAATTTGTTGAGCGTTGAATAATACTAATCTATTATATTTGTTACCTACTCTATCTATTAACTCATGTTGAGTACTATCATAAAAATTTAAGTCTTTATTAGAACCCTTGAATGATTTAAAAAATAATTCTGTTCCTTCTTTAGTATTTCTATCTGGAAATGACGTTCTTCCTGTTATTCTACTTCTATAAAAATTAGTTCCGGCAGTTGCAGGTGCATTTGGAGATAAAAATATCATTCCTGCGTATTTTTGTCGATCCATGTGATATACAGTCTGTTGATCAGCTGTACAAAATTGAAAAGTTTCGTTAGCGTATCCTTCATAATTCCAATTGTGTATAGGAGTTCCTAATATTCTTTCAAATTTTTGTTTAGTGCCTGCTATTGAAAATCTCTGTGATCTTTCGCCCTTTGATGCTCCAGTACCTTTAAATGTTAGATTATCCATAGTCCATTTTCTAATTAAATCTGGATCTTTATAAAAATCATCAACCACTACCAAGTCTTTTGTTATTTTATTAAATCCACTATAATAAACTATCCATTTTGATAAGTTACCAATTTTATGTATGGTCTTATCTGTAAGTAATACTTTAACGTCTTTAAATATATCTTCTTTACGAATATTTAAAGTAAATTTCATATTTTCATTAGTAAGAGGTAAATCATATTTAATAAATAAATCAACTGCTCCTTGTTTTAAACCATGAAAGCTATAATCTAAATTTAAAAAACCTTCTACTTCTCCTTTAAAAAGTCCTATCCAGCCTGATAATGTATAAAAATCATTATTACTATAATCTACTGAATCTACATAAAGTCTTACAAAAGAAGCATCTGTTATGTTATTAATATCGGTGTTTTTCATATCTATATTTTTTTTAATATTATTGTCTGACTAAATAACTAGCTTTATATACCTGTTCTATATATTCTAATTTATTTTTATCAAACCAGTCAACTACTATTTTTCTCATTTTTATAGAATTCCCTGTGATAACTTCTGCATCTTTAATATTTTTCCAAAAAAATGCATTTGCTAGAACTCCTTCAACATCAGAATGTCTAATTCCATGTAAATCTATCTCAACACGTTTCATTATTAGAATTATATAATAGCTATGTAAAATGTTTAAATTTTACCGTAGAATTCTTGAAAAAGTAAACAATAATCTTCATACTTCATTTCTTTTAGAAATTTACATTTTTCAAATTGCTCTTCCTTTTCAAAATGTTTTACCATTTCTCCTCTAATGGTTTCAACAAACTCATCAGGAGATAACATTTCATAGAAGTCAAAGGGTAAATAAACAAGATCTATGATTCCACTTGTAAATAATAAATCGTCGATAGTTATTTCTTGAGATAACACTTTATAGCCATTTTGCATAGCCCTTGAGATCATTTCTACTTCATTAATTGGATCTATTTCAAATTCAAATGCATCCACTTCACTAGTCCTCTATTTCTGTAAGATTAAATTTATATTTTCTACCAGTAAGATTATCAATTAAAAATAAATCTGTAGCACCTGCTTGTATTTCCCAATCTCCTACGGTGCCATCGACCTCATTTGGTATAGAATCGCTTTCTATATTAAGCTTAACTGATCTTACAGCTGGCATTACTATTTTATCTCCATCTGCTTTAACCCAAGAATTTCCAACATATAATGAAGAGTCTGATAGATAAAGGTGTCTAACCTTATAACTTGCACTTCCTATATCGTAGGATTCATTGCTACTTGGAAGAATATTTCCATTTGAGTCTTCTGACCATTGTGTAAGCGTTGTTCCATTTGCACCGGGTGAGCCTTGAGGACCTGCTGGACCTGTTGAACCTCCGATATTTCCAACTTCACTCCACTCTTCATTTATAGCATCCCAAATCCAAGTTGTTCCTTCTGAACCAATATACATTTGACCATCTGTTAAAGTCTCTGGTGCAGGCAGGCCTGATGCATCATTAGGATCATCCTCGTCTCCGGCAAGAGTAATTGGACCAGGAGGACCTACGATACTTCCAACTTCACTCCAACTTTCATCCATAAAAACCCAAGTTGTACCTTCACTACCTATAAAAAATGTTCCATTTGGAATTTCTTCACTATCGGGATCATCTTCAGGAAACAAAGTACTATCTGAATCATAGGGACTATCTTCATCTCCACCTATAACTCCTTGACCCATATCACCTTGATCTCCTTGAAAACCTTGGAAACCTTGATCACCTTTGTCACCTTGAAAACCTTGAAAACCTTGATCTCCTTGAGCGCCTGGAGCTCCACTTAAATTAAGTCTCCAATCTTCATTACCAGAATATGATTGCGAACCTGTATGTGATATATGTTCAAATGTTATGACACCAGTACTTGCGTCGTATGTAGTTACTCTTGCCGTTTGAATATTTTCAGGGCTAACCACCGGTGAAACAGTAATGTATTCACCACCAATATATGATAAACCGGTTTCTATTGTTAAAGAACCTAATGATTCATTAGGGCTACGGCTTTCATCTGTTCCGTGAGCTGCATTAAATACAGTATCGTATTTTGCTGAATAACCATCTGTTCCTGGTACACCAGTTAAATTAATATTCCAATCTTCACTACCGGAATAATTATCAGTTTGAGATATGTTATTCCATGTTATTACACCAGTAGAACTATTATATGATGTTACTTGTGCAATATCATAACTTCCCGGACTTACAACTCTACTTACTATAATGTATTCACCACCTTGATATGCTAAATCAGTATCTACTGTTACTGAACCTAATGCGTCACTTGGATTACGATCTTCGCCAAGAGAGTGTGGACCATTAAATGAAGTTGCATAAGTTGGAGAAGTTCCACCACCTAACTTTTCCCAATCAACATCTGCTGATGTATCACCAGGTTGTGCTGGATTTATACAAACATATGTTCCATTATCATCGGCTTGAGACTCATCAGTAACACTAACAATCATTCCCTTAAATTGATACGGTAAAACATACATGTCACTAAGTAAGCCACATGCTTGCCTTGCATCTAAGGGTGCTGCCTTCTCTACTTCGAAGTTAGCTGGAAATTGAAAAACGCCTGATTCTCTTGCCATAATTTAATTATTAAAATATAATTCTGTATTTTGATTTTAATGATCCACTAAACAAACTATCACCACCAGAAGAACTACCAGTTTTTTCATAAACTGTATAGGCAACTGGACCTGTAGTAGCATTAACAGTAAAAGTAGTTGAAGAACCTGAATCCCAACCTGAAGCTCCCCATGTATTTGTTGAGAAGTTTCTTTCTTGAATAGTAATACTACCAAAAGAAGAAGGAACTGCAATTCTATGTCTAGTACCTGATGCATTATCACCCCAATTTTGAGATATTGATACTGTTCCACCTGAATGACTAACTAAACCTATACCATCTGTTGTATTTTCAGTAGCTTCACTTCTTTTTTCAAAATTACTGTTACCTGTACTAAGACCTAAATAAATTGGATAAACACCTTCAAAGTTTGTAGTTTTTTGGAAAGTACCTCCACCATAAGGTGAATCAAAGTTACTTCCTTTACTATCTACTGGTTGTGGACCTGTAGATACTGATACATCTAATGTCCAAGTATTTGCTGAAGAACCTAACTGAACTACATATGATGTAACTGGGTATGGATCTTCTGAAAAACTACCTGCGTCAAATATATCTAAAGTACCTGTTGGATCAGAAGCTGGCCAAGCTAATTCAGCTGATAACATTTCATCTGAACGAGTTCCTTGGCTTGTTCCATTCCATCCATTTGTAATGGCACCTAAATTAACTCCAGGATTTACACTTGTATCAATCTCAGCTCCAACTTCTTGAAGACCTATTGTATTTCCTAAACTTATACTTGGTGCAGATAATGTTGGATATGCTGTAGGAAATAAAAGTAAATCAAACATTTCGTTATAACTTTTTCCATTTAATTGTCCAGCTGTTGTGCCGTTATCAATACCGCCTACAGATTCTGTCATTGTTGTATTGTCATCTACGATAGGATCATAATCTCCTCCACTTGATATTATAGTTACTGTATGTTCAGTACCATCATCTAATGTTATTTTTAATTCACCATTTGCACTGTCATATTCAAAATCTGTAACTGGATTTCCCGCTCCACCGCTTGCTAGTGCCCAATCACTTGAAGTACCGTCAACATCTGGATCTATTTGATTTTGCATTACATAAATGCCATTGTCTGCAGCGTTACTTTCGCCTGTAACTACTGCTATCATTCCTGGGAATGTATACCTAAGCCCGTATAAGTCTGTTAATAATTCACAAACCTGTCTTGCGTCTAATGGGCCTGCTTTTTCAACTTCGAAGTTTGCTGGAAATTGAAAAACACCTGATTCTCTTGCCATAATTTAATTATTTATTTTTATTTTTATTTATTTGTTTTTTAAAAGTTAATTCTATATTTAGCAGCTAGACTTCCTTGAAAGAGACTATCTCCTCCGGAAGAACTACCTATTTTTGTATATACAACATAGTTTACATTTTGTGCGTTTGAATTTACGTTAAATGTTATAGGTGTTCCAGAATCCCATCCTGAAGCTCCCCATGTACCTGTTGCAAAGTTTCTTTCTTCTATTGAAATACTTCCCATTATCTGTGGAACTGCAATTCTATGTCTAGTTCCAGCAGCGTTGTCTAAGTAGTTTTGAGATATTTCAACTAAACCACTTGACATCGAAGTTAAACCAGTTCCTCCTGTTGTATTCAATGTAGCTGTGCTTCTTTTTTCAAAATCATTATTACTAGTGTCAACTCCTAAATAAATAGGATAAACTCCTGAAAATGATTTAGTGCTTGTTTTAGTTCCTCCTGGAAATGCAGCACCTGCTACAACTGCGCCTACACTATCTAATGGATCATCTCCTATATCATATGTAACTGACAATTTCCATGTGTTATTTCCATTTCCTACTACATAATTACTAATAGTAACTCCGGTTAATGCAGTTCCATTAAAAACAACTGGAACCTGAGTACCTGAATTATTTTGTTCGTATTCTGCATTTAATATTGGTCCAGCAAAAGGTCCTTGATTTGCACCTCCCCATGTATTTACAATTAAACCTCTATATGCTGAAAAACCTAAGTTAACATTTAATTCATCTCCAATTTCTTGTCTTGCTGTAGATGTTGTTAAAGTAGCACTAGGTTGTTGATATGTTGGATATGCTGTTGGAAATAAAATAGAATCCATAAGTTCAGATAATGTTTTAACACCATCACTTAAACTATCTACCAATGTTCCTTGTGGAAGAGCGCCATGATCTTGTGTCATCGCAGTGCCTGGAGTCATATCACTATTATAAATTTGACCTCCACTACCATTACCTCCTTGAACAGTTTCTAAAGTCCAATAAAATGTAGTTCCATCTTTTTTAAGAGTTAATACTTTGTTTTCATCGTTTGAAAAATCTTCTGAATTCGTATAACTTGAAGGAATTTGGCCACCTGGATAAATTCTATAATTTATTAGAGAAGCCGTAAGTAACTTGTAATTATAATCTGCCTCAACATGTTTTAAAGCTCTACCTATTTCATTTGGATATATTGGCTTCCAATATCCATTAGGCCCTCTATGAATTAAATTCCCAAATGTTGGAGAATCTGCTGATGTAAAATTATCTAAAGGTTTACTCACTTTTACTTAGTTTTTTTATAAAGACCTATCATTTCTAAATAGTCTTCATTTTTTATTATCTCAATATAGTCACATTCAATATAACCAAATTCAATATATGGAAAACATGTATAGTTTAAAAACAACTCTTTAAGTCTTCCATTTAATAAGTTCATTTCGTTTAGTTTTTTAAGAGTAATTTTATTAATTTGATCTATTTTAGAACTTTGAAAACCCGTTTCTAAATTATTCATAAAAATAACATTTTCTCCTTTTTTAAAACTAAAACTTAATAATGTATATATTCCTTCATTTTTTGTATGGCACGCACATTGACTAGGCGTTTCATATTTATAAACTTCTTCGATAAAATCTATTATTTCTTTAATAGTATTAAACCTAGGAACTGTTTTTGTACCATAATTAGAAGTTCTATTTAAAAGAATAGAATCTACCTTACCGTTATTTTCTTCAACAGTTTCCAGTGCATTCTTAATATATGTTAAAGATATTCTATCTGCTACCATTTTACATGTTATTTGTCACAAGAAATGCTAAAATACCAAGTACTGTAGTTAACATTAACCAAAATGCTTTATTAATATTATTTTTCCATTTAATTAATTCTTTATGTTCAGTTAGTAAATCTATACCAAGATCTCCTCTTTCTTCGATCTTTTCTCTAAACTCAGTATTTTTAATAGTTTCAACAACAACGCCGGTGCGAGGGTTTAAAAGTTCTTTCTTTAAATTTGAAATTTGATCTTTCATTTCATTTTGATTATCCATTAATTGCTTAATAGATTTCTCTAAATAAATTCTATTAGGGTCTTCAAACTTTTCTTTTAGTTGAGAAAAAGCATCGATTAATTCTTTTACTAATTCAGAATTAGACTTTTCTTGTGATGACATTTTAATTTTAATTTTTATTTATATATTTAACAAGTAGGTGGGAAATACTAGAATTAGACTATTTTAAGTCTATTAATTTATTACCTGCTTTTTTAATAATAAGATCGTCACTCTTTAGCATAGAAGCAAGAGCTCTACCAAAATCTTTTTCTGCAACTGGAGTTGAATGAACATAACTCCATTCCTTTGCGTTTGCTTCTGCCCATTGCATCCAAACTTTTTTAAGTTCTACAAAGAATTTAGAAGAGTCTGAAATATTTTCTAATTGTTTTTTAATTTGACCTCTCTTCTTATAAGCCCATTTTTTAAAGTCTAAATAAGCAAGTTCATTAGGTGTATCTTGAAACTGAGGCCTTGCTTCATTTATAAAACTTTCAAATGTCTTTATTGTTTTCATATCTCTTTAATATCTTCTGGCTTAATATCATCGTAACTAAAAATTGACTTCATATCAGGTGGCATTAATGGATCTTGGTACCATGTATATGGCTTTGCATTAATTTCTAAAATTACAGGGTCTACAAAATCAAAATAATCATCTAATTCTTTTGCCTTTCCTTTTGAAGGTACTGCAAATGTTGCGCTATATAATTGTTCAGTGTCATTACTACCTGTTACTCCACTGCCAAATGTATCACTATGTCCATGTGCCTTTTTAGACTGCATTCCATTTTTTAAAATAGATGCAACATTTTTACGACCTGTTTTATGATATACTTTATTGGCCTTTGCTTCTACATCAGCTAATGTAACTGTGAATTCATTTCCACTAGAATAACCTAACGAAGTTTTCATAGTTAGTACTCCATCGTTTTTACCTGCCCATGTTCTAATTAGTTTTTGTAATTTAACAACTTCTTTAGGTGCTTTACTCTTTGAAGGACCTTCAAAACTATCTAAGCTTACACTTATCATAATACCGCCGTAACCTTTATATGAACTTGCACCTTCAAGACCTGCCTTATCGAATAAAGACATAATTGTCTTTTCAGTATTTGTAGGTGAATATGCTTCCCCTATAAATTGATTAAACGATTCTAGTATTTTCATTTTATTCCTAAATCTTTATTTAAAACTTTCATAAACGGCATAAAGTTTTGTTGACCATATTCATCTCTAAGTATTTGACCTACTGCCAGTGCAAAATCTTCATAAGACATTGAGTCGTCTATTTTAATCATTGCTTTATCAATAGACTTTGCAAGTTCTTCTGACTTCTTTGACTCATCCATTGAGTCTCCATTAATCCATTCTTCAAAGGTTCTCATATCTTTCATTATTTACCTGCTTTTTTTAAAGTTACTTCGATCATTTTCTTAGCAGTCGCCCAATAACCTGGACCTCTAAAGTCTCCGCCAATTTCGTAACAATCTTTTTTTACACCTTCGATAAAATCAACGATTTCTTTTTCAAAGTCATATTCCCACGTGTTCCAACGATCATCTTCCTCATCTGAAATTGTTGCAGAATACATGTGCTTATATTTTGCTTCGTTTAATTCTTCGTTTATTTGTTTTTTTATTTCTTCGTATTTTAATACTTTCTTCATAATTAAACACCTCCCTTTAGGTTGTTATTTTTTTAAACACCAATACTGGCGTATGTTATCATTTGTTCAATAGCTTTTAAAGCTTTCTTTTTTGCAGCATCAAATTCTTTTGAATATCTACTTGCAGATCCACCTTTGCTTGATCTACGTATTTCGTCTCTTAGTTTTAATAAACCTGCTTCTTCTTTACTTGTTTTAAGTTTAGGCGCAGCTTCATTTATAAAACTTTCTAATGTTTGTAAATTTTTCATAGTATTTTCTTTAATTCTACTATGATAAAAATCTGCAGCTGCTACTTCGGCATTTTTTTGTTTATCTGCAAATGCTTCAGCTGCTTTTAAATCTTTGTATATTTCAAGTATTTCTTTAGATTCAGTGTCATATACTATCCATTTATCTTTACCTTCTTTTACTGTTTCTTCAGTAGCTTCTTCAATATACTCTCCAAGTTCTGGATCGTCCCATCCATCAGGAGATGCTAAAACCGCTTGTAGATCTTCTCTTGAACCTGTTAGCTCAACTTCTGGCCAACCACTTGGTCCATTAGGATCTAAAACTTTCATTGTAACTTTATGTTTCTTTAAAAGTTTTTTAAGTATCTTTGATTTAGGATCCATTGCATCCATAACTACAGTATCTTCATTTATAAAACTTTCTAATGTTTGTAAATTTTTCATAGTATTTTCTTTCGCTTCGTTAAATTGTTTCGCGTATTTTTTATAAGTAGATGGTCTTGTAAATGCTTCAATTGCATCTATCATATTATAGTATTGACCATCTAAATATTCATCAGCTAGTTTTCTACCCCATTTACTATTTAAAAAGTTATAGACTCCGTCTTGTGTAAATCCATACCTGCTTGTTAAAATAGTTATTGCTTCTTCGGTTGCTATTTCTACTTGTTCTTCATCATGATAATCTGCCATAGTTCCCCAAAAGCCATATTCAGTATTTATCATATCTATGTCAATTGCTTCCATCATATCTCCAACGTGTGCATCATCCATTGCAATTTTATATTTTCTAAGAATTGCTTGATAAGTTTTTTCTTCAGCCCTTGTCATTGTGTGCATTCTTTTTGCTGCCTTAAGTTTTAATATTTTATCTAAATGTCTTTTGTTTAAATCTCCACCTTGTTCAGCTTCTATTGCATCTTCTAAACTTGCAACTTGAATTTTTTCATTTACAGATTCCATAATTTCTTTACCCTTTTTAATTGAGTATTCCCAAATTAAAACATCAGCAACTCTCTTTTGTATTGAAGCGATATCATTTTTAGTAAGATTAAATAATAAAACTGACTCATAACCTTCATCGTCCGTGAACTCTGTAACTATATTTCTATAATCATCTCCAAAAATATTTTCTAACTCTTGAACTAACATTTTTTGAGGAGCTGGTGTTGCAACACAATATATTTTAGTAGATCTAGAAACAGCTTCGTTTACTGATTCTTCAAGTGTGGAAACAAACTTAAATAAGATTTTACCTTCTTCTCTACCTCTTAAATCAATTAAAAGTTTTTCAGAAGCTGGACCCATGTTTTCCCAACGTTTATCAGATTTTTGAATCTTTCCTAATTTAGGTTCTTTTTGAAAAACATAAATCATTTGTAATTTATCTCCTCTTTTTACACCGACAGCACTACCTTCTCTTTTTGAAAAGTAAATATCACCGTCATTACCGGGCTTAGAAAAATCAGTCGATTGATGTCTAGTTTCTCTATATTTCTCATTTACAGATTCTTTAACTACCATATAGTCTTTAATATCATATAATACTTCATCAAATCTTACATTCATACTTCCACTAGGAAAAACCTTTTCAACCGTACCTGCGATATCTTTATCTTTAATTTTACCTAAACTTCTTGAATAGTTATTTGAAATTCCAGGAGTTCTGTCTCTATTCATTTGTTGAAGTCCCTTAAGAGTTAACTTAACTCTATCTCCTTCTTTAAATTCTGATTTCTTTTCATTCATGGATTCTTTTAATTTAATATCTTTAACTCTAAAACTTCTATATTCTTTATTTTGATTTTTTAATTCATCTTCTACTGCTTTTTCTCCTTCATTATCTTCAAAATCACCAGGTATTGTAACTGACATTTTTTCTCTACTAGGACGTAATTCAATGTCTAATTCTAAATCTTCAGTAGTTTGTAGAGTTGCATTTTTATCTAACTGTTGAATGTGATCATCAACTACTTTTTGTGCAGCTGTTTTTTCGTCATTTAGTTTTTTAAGCTCCTGTAGTTTCTCTTCTTGCTTTTCAGTTTTACCAGCATCTCTTGCAGCTGCCCACTCTTTTACTACTTTCTTAAGATCGTTTGTAATTTTTGCAAGATCATTAATTGCTTTATCTAATTGTTTACGAGTAACTTTCTTTTCTGTTAATCTTTGTAAGCTTTCCATGCATTGCATTTGCCATTGGGTACCTAAATAATGTGCAGTATATTCTTCTTTTGTCATGCCATGAATTTGTGCATTCATTTCTAAATAGTCTTCCCATTCACTAGAATGTTGGATAGCTAAGCCATTGACTAAAGTAACCATTTCTAAAGTTAATAAAGTTTCCATTAAATATTATAATTTTTTCTATTTAGTTATATATCTTTTAAAACAAGGTGTATTACTCTTCCTCTTTATATATGACGTTAGCGTATCCTTCTTCGTCTCCAAATCTTGGTTTTGCAAACGTCGCATATTGTGGCATTTCCGCATAAGCCCAATCTTCTAAACCTAATTCTTCAAATCTTTCTTTAATTTGCAAGTCATAATGTGCCTGTATACTTCTTACTCTTCTTTGTATATCTGCTCTAGAAAGATCATGTGTATTTCTTCTTTCTCCTTCATAAAGAAATTGAATATAGCCTAATCTTGGTATTTTACATATTTTTGTTTTAAGAAATGTCCTTACGCATAATTCATAATCGTCTGCTACTGTAAAGCTTCTATTATGTCCTCCTATTTCAAAATAAGTAGATCTTCTCCACGCTCTAACATGGTTAGGAACCCCTACAATATGTCTAATTGTTTTTGGGTTTATATTTTGCTGATTAACAACAGCTAATTCTTTTCCATCATATGTCTCAGTTCTATAACTTCCATAATGTAACGCGAATGGTATAGGATATTTCTGTGATTCCCATTTCTCATTAACCAATGCTGTATCATTGTAAAAGAATCCGCATTCAGGATGTTTTTGAGCAGCTTTGTGTAAATACTCTGCACAATCTTTTACTAAAAGATCATCATGATCTAACTCTGCTACAATATATCCTCTAGCCATTGCACATGCTCTCCATTTAACTTCACCAATATTTCCTTTACTTTTTTCTCTAAAATCATATACTTTAACTCTTGGATCTACACTTGCTATTTTTTCAGCTATCTTTAAAGTTTTACCTCCATCTGTAGAATCATTCATTAAAACCCATTCTATATTTTGATAAGTTTGTTTTCTAAAAGAATCATATGTTTCCCATAATTTATCTCCAGTGTTATAAATTGGAGTAAAAAATGAGATCATTGTTTGATCATCTAAATTAGTTGGATCTAACATTGATGCAGTTGCAACCCTATATGCAATGTCTCCTAAATTATTTTTAGGTTCTTTAAGGTTTATCCATTTTCTTCTAAACTGTAAAGGTAGACTGGCTAATTTAGGAAAATCTTTCCATGATTTTCCTTCAGTTACTATAGCATCTGGATTAAATTCATATAAATCTTTAATTATGTTGTTATCATTTTCTCTATATAAAATTTCAAGTTCAACAGCAGCTCCCTTTGCTATTATACCAGTCTTTAATTCTTTTTTCTTAGGACCCATATGTAAAATTCTAGGTAATTTAGGAGTAGAATCTTTTTCTAAATAATTATAATATGATAAAATCTTATCTATCCATATAAATTTATCAGGTCGATCTGCGTATACCTTTTCTATAAAAAATCCATCTGCTGAATAATTAGCCTCAAATTTAAAATCATTAAATACAGTTCTATCAATAAGCATTTGTGCAATATCAATACCTTGCCATTTTGTATTTTCAGGACTTGCTACTCTTATATCTAAGCCTGTAAAATCCTTTCCATCTACCTTTTGTGAAAAAATATGAACTGATTTGTCTTTATTACTAATAATGCTTTTTAAAGTTTCTTCATAAAAGTCTTCGTGTAAAATATTATCATCATCTAATAAATAAATCCATCCTTCTTTTATTTTAGAAATTAAATTAGAAACTTCAGGATATAATAGTCCTTTTTTAGTTCCTTCTACAAAATAAACATTTGTAGTTTCTTTTTCTGTTAATTCTGCTAAAAGTTCAGCGTCTATGTCTTTTAATGGACCTACATCAAATATAAGATGCCAATTTATTTCTATATTTTCAGAGCAATTATATACATTCTCTTTAATTTGCAAAAGGTTTTGCAACCTAGTGCATCTAGTTATAATATGATATTTTTCCATTTTATTAATTTTTTATATTAAATTTCATAATTATAGTAGTAGGAGTATCTTATTGAAAGTAATTTTTTAGCAATATTAAACTCTTTAACTCTACTTAATTTTAAACCATATTCTTTAGCGATCGCACTTAAAGCTGGCTCTATTTCCGTTATTGTCATTTGTCCTATCATATATATTTATATCAAAATATTAACTTTTGTTTTTTTCTTTATAACCCCATGGATGAATAAAAAGACCATTATATTTTTTTATCCAAGCTAATTGTTCTCCTCCTTTAGTTGTTTTAATTAAACGTGTTATTCTACTTTTTTGTTCTAGTTGTTTGTTAAATGATTTTGTTAGTATTTTTACGAATAATTCTTGAGGTGTATATTGATCTAAAATTATTACCATAAAATCATACCTGAATCTTTAGCCAATTCTTTACCATACATGTTGCTTTTCCAAAGAATTGGCTTTACATACTTTATTAGTTTACTAATGTCTTTTAATTCATCTAATGTTTCTGGCTCTTCATAATGATAGAATATTGAACGATCTGAATAACCTATTGTTTTATTTGTAAGCTGCTCTTTGATAATGTTAAAACTGTCAATATAGTTACTAAGATTTATATAGAGTCTTTCATTATGTAATAGCCAAGGTGAAAACTCTAATTCAAGATATTTTGCATCCACCTTCATTAAGTAAGAGAGCATACTATATTTTTTAAATTCAAAATCTATCGGTGTATCTGTAAAGAAATGGAATTCTATTACATCCATTATTTAGGCTCTCTGAGAAAAGTGTCTCTATATTTAAAGTTTCTGTTTCTACCACTATTTGGCTTAAAACCAAAGCTTTTGTAGAATTTTTTAAGTCTACCAATATTACTACCAAACTCATCAACTGGAGTAACGCCAACCATCTTTCCTTCTCGGTCAGCATGGGTGACTAACATGTTCATTATATCACTGCCTAGCCCCTCGTTTCTAAATTGCGGTTTAATTATTATTTGATCTAAATAAATGCTGTCTGTGTCCTCGAATATCCACAGGGAATTAAGTTTATCGCCATATAACATATCAATCTCTTTCATTAATGGAGACTTCTTTTGAAACTCATCATATGACTTCATATTTCTCATAACAACTCTCTAAACTTCTCTGCTTCTATTTCTCTAATCTTTTGTGCAATGTCTGGCCCTTTAACGCCAAAGTCTTTCATTACAGTTCTACCATCTGTTGATGGCTTATATTTTAAGAATGCTTTTACCATCCTTGTGTCTAATCTGTTTAAGCGACTCCAATCTAAGATAGTTCTTTTATCTATATCTGTTGTTTGATATTTTTTATAGAGTTCAAATATTTCTTCTGGTTTAATATCCAGTAAATTCTTTAAAAATACAACTGTGTCAATTTCCTCATTTGAAAATGTAAGCTTATTTAATCTCTTCTTAATTGTGTCAACTTCATTATCTCCAAATAGAGTTGCAATTTGAATCATCCAATTTTTATTATCAATAAACGTCTTGTTAATATTAACATCTGGAAACATTACTCCCCATAGTTTAAACTCCTCAACCATTTCTAAATATTTTTTAGTTGACTTTGCCGAAATTACTGACTTTTTAAATTCATCTCTAATTCTTTCTGGACTTACGCCTTTGAGACTGTTATCACTAATAATTGCTTCTGCTGTATTCTTTTCTAATTTGCTACCTGTGCGGCCTGCAAATCTTAAGGCTCTTAGTTTTCTTAGGGGATCTTCGTCGAACCTCTCCTGTGCCCTGCCTACCGTCCTGATGGTGCTGCTCTGAATGTCAGCAATGCCACCCACAAGATCTACAACTTCCTCTCTATCGATATCGTAGAAGAGTGCGTTGATTGTTAAGTCCCTTCGCAACACGTCGGCGTCTATCGTAGAATATTTGACTGCATCAGGTCTTCTACCCTTTCCGATGTCTTCCCTGAACGTAGCTATCTCCATACCCTCCCTAAAAGTAGGAGTCTTCACAATAACAACGCCGAACTGTTGGCCAACCTCACCTATTGTATCGTAGCCTCCGGACT
>Ga0181417_1000078_pt1 | contig 29435 bp, 31 predicted proteins | sample 40SPOviralmetaG_FD_130142 | JGI IMG/M metagenome (GOLD analysis project Ga0181417, IMG submission 130142) | Marine viral communities from the oligotrophic San Pedro Time Series (SPOT) site, San Pedro Channel, CA, USA - 40 SPOT_SRF_2013-02-13 | ecosystem: Environmental > Aquatic > Marine > Strait...
GCAACATTATTCATCCCTCGGTAACCAAAAAAGGGAAAAGACATCGGATTGTAGTCTCAAATAGAGATAGAGTTTTCTCCGGTAGTTGCAAAAGAGTTAACGTATAAGCTCTAGTTAGGATACAATGCACACAGGTAAGTGCGGTGAATTAACACCAGTTTTAGTATCCTTGGGTCCCGTAAAACGGAGCACTGCTAGAGTGAAATCACAACTTGAAATAGAATCCTCAAGGGGGAGAAATATATTTTCTTCACAGATGTTTGGAAATGTAAAAAAATTGTTTATATATTTGCATAAAAATATATAGATATGAATTTTAAACCAAGCGGAAGCTGGATAGTCCTTCCGGACCCAGTAATTACACAAACAGAATCAGGAATAATCTTAGATGAAACTACAGCTAAGGAAAATGCAAAGCGATCAAACGTTTTGGAGGCGCTTGCTGTTGGGCCTCATTGTAACTTTGTAGAAAAAGGTGATATTGTAATGGTAGATCCTAGATCAGAAGCTGCAAGAACAGAGATAGATGGTGAGTTATACTTAGTTATTTCAGAACACCAAATATTAGGTAAGTGGTAACAGGACAGGTTACTCTAAGTTTAGAAGATTACCATAGTTTAGTAGACTCAGCTAAAAAAACTGCAGAATTAAGGGAGAATACAGAACTGTTAATAAAAGAATTACAGGTGTTTTTGTCTTTTATGAGTAGCCGTTCAGAGATAGAACCTTATATAGTAGAGTTTAACAAGCAATCTAGAACATCTATTATTGAAATAGCAGATGGTATTGCAAAAATTAAGAAAAAATGAAAAGAAAAATAACAGTAACTATAGATACTACGTATAAATACGTACAATTGTGGAATGGTATTTTTAATTTAACAGAAAAAGGACTACAAATACTATCTGCATTTATAGATGTACAGATAATTACAGAAGAAGACAACTTTTGTAGTGTAAGGAACAAAAAAGAAGTAGCAAGAATAGTAGGTATTAAGGATTACAACACTTTAAACAATTATATTAAGAGATTTAAAGATAAAGGAGTAGTATCTAAAAAAGATTCTAAGTATAAATTAAATAATTTACTAAATCCTAATACATCTTCTGTAGAGATAACAATAAATAAATAATAATGAAGATATTTGACCAAATAGTACCATCATATTTTGAAATAGAAGATATGGAGATTATAATTCTACAAGATACAATGGGGAACTGCTTAACTATAAAAATAAATTATTATGAATAATTCAGAGCAAAAAACTCCTAATTTATTCAATATGATTAGCTCTTTTGCAAGAGAATTAAAAACATATATAGCAGAAGGTGCTCCAAATGTAACAACAGAGGATTATGTACAAAGATTAGAAGCTTGTGATAGTTGTGAGCATTTAATTAGAGAAAAAATGAGATGTGGATTATGTGGATGTTTATTAGAGCATAAAGCAAAATGGAAAACAACTACATGTCCAGATAAACCAACAAGATGGAAAGAACAAATATTAGATGGCGAAAGACAAGAAGGCGATAATACAAACGCTAGCAACTAAATACAATTTACCCCTAAAAAAGGTAGAAGAAATAGTAAACCATCAGTTTAAGTTTGTAGAAAAGATAATGAAGCAAGGAAAATTTGAAATGATACGATTACCATACTTTGGTAAATTTTCTGTAAAATCTAAACGGGTAGAATATATAAATAAATTAAAAGATGAGTCTAAGGGATGATTTAATTCACATAATAGATAATAAAGCTATGCCTAGTGCGTATGCTTTAACTGTAATTGAGTTTAAAGATTTAAGTGAAAAAGAATTAGCTTTTGTTTATTTTACTACAGATCATAAATCACCTTTTTCTGTATACGCTTGGGAACAACGTTTGATTGAAGTAAAAAATAGTATATTTGGAGAAAAGAAAGACTTTAAACCAAGTGCAAAAGTATTAGCAGCTTGTAAAAAGTATGATAAGTTAATTGAAACCTCAGCTGTTAGATTATTAAGAGCGGCAAGAGAATCTGTTATAAAATTAGAAAAGTATCTAAGAGATATAGACTTAACTTTAGCAGATGACAATGGTAGACCTATTTTTCACGCAAAAGATTTAATTAGTAACTTAGAAAAAATGGGTAAAGTAGTAGATGGACTTAGAAACTTAGAAGAGATAGTTAAAAAAGAAGAACAAGCCGCTAATACTAATAGAGGAGGAATTGAAGTAAACAAATATAGTATGTAATGGATTTTTTAGAAGATTTAGAGCTTTATGAACGAGCAATGCAAAATGCTTATCTACTTATAACTAAACGTAAGACTTTAGATGACATTTATTATAATTTAGAAGAGGATGAACTAGAAGATTTCCCTTTGCCTTTTGATCCTTTGCAAACTGATGGCAGAAGTCCAGATGTAATAGATGTTGTAATAGAATATTTTACAAGTACAGAAGAATACGAGAAATGTGCTCATTTAGTTAAGATAAAAGATAAATGCTTAAAGAAACAGACAAAGTCAGGCCGGGAGCCCTTAAATTTATAGCTAGTGGTCACTATACATCTGCTCTTCCTGGAACAAGAGAGTATTATGAGTTTTGGGATGAAGAGCACAAGCGATGTATGTATGGTTATAAAGTAGATGACTTACATATTACTGGATTTCACTATTTCTACTTAAATTATTGTCCTATTGATCGAGCTGTAGATGAATTAATGCCAGATGGTACATTACAAGCTAGACGTGAGCGTACATTTCCTAGATTTTATGATGGAGACTATGAATACTTCCATGAAATAGATAAAGCTAGAGCACAGAATAAACATATGATAGTTTTAAAAGCAAGACGTAAGGGATACTCTTACAAAGCAGGATCTATGCTTGCTAGAAACTATTTCTTTGTTAGGAATAGTAAAAACTTTGTATTTGCATCCTCTAAAGAATTTTTAATTGGTGATGGACTACTCTCAAAAGCTTGGGAGTTTTTATCTTTTATAGATGACCATACTGCATGGGCTCAACCTAGACTAAGAGACAGAGAGATGCATAAAATGTCTGGATATAAGAAGAAAGTAAACGGAATGGAGATAGAGATGGGTATGAAGTCTCAAATAATAGGGGTATCACTAAAAGATAACCCAGATAAAGTAAGGGGTAAGGCAGGTGAGCTAGTTTTCTTTGAAGAAGCAGGATCATTTCCAGGATTGTTAAAAGCATGGGAGGTAACAATGCCAACAATGAGACAAGGTGCTAAAACATTAGGTATGATGGTAGCTTTTGGTACAGGTGGTACAGAAGGATCTGATTTTGAGGCTATGGAAGAAATATTTTATAATCCAGCAGCATATGATTGTATGGATTATGAAAACATATGGGATGAGGGTGCAATGGGTACAAGATGTGGGTATTTTATCCCAATACAAAAGAATTTAGATGGATTTATAGATGATAATGGTAATTCTATGCAACAAGATGCTATAGAATATGAAGAACAAATGAGGGAGAAGAAAAAGGGTGCTGCAGATGCAAAATCTTTAGACCAATATATAGCTGAGCATCCCTTCTCACCTCAAGAAGCAACATTACAAGTAACAGCTAATTTATTTGATATTGCGTCATTACAAGAACAATATAATAATGTAAAAGCTAGAAATTTACAAGCAATAGGTACAGCAGGTAATTTTTATCATGATAAAGACGGAAAAGTTAAATTTAAAATAGATGGGGATTTAAAACCTATAACTAAATACCCACATAGAAAAGATGATGATAAAACAGGGGCAGTTGTAATATATGAAGCCCCATATAAAAATCAAGAGCAACAAGTACCATTAAATCTATATGTAATTTGCCATGACCCTTATGGTCAAAATCAATCTGCAGATTCTATGTCTTTAGGATCAGCATATGTTTTAAAAAGACCTAATAATGTATCTCAACCAGATGATATAATTGTAGCGTCATATGTAGGGAGACCACACACGCAAGATGATTATAACAGAAATTTGTTTATGTTAGCAGACTATTATGGTTGTAAAATTGGCTTTGAGAATGATAGGGGAGAAGTAATAGCTTATGCAAAACGATTTAGAAAGATGCATAAACTACAAGAAGAGTTTGAGATGTTAGACAAAAAAGAATTAAGGAGTAAGAACGTAAAACGTCAATATGGGATGCATATGACAGAAGCAAGGAAGCGTCAAGGTGAGATATATATAAGAGACTGGCTAAATACAGTTAGGAGTACTGATGATACGGGAAAAAAATTATTAAATTTACATAAAATCTATGATCCGGCTTTGCTAACAGAATTAATTAAGTTTAATCATAGTGGTAACTTTGACCGTGTAATGTCATTAATGATTGGGATGTATCACACAAGGGAACTCTATAATGCTGAAGTTAAAGATATATTAGAAGACAGAGCTACAGATAAGTGGTTCGAACAAAACTATTATTAATATGAATAAGAAAAAAGATTGTGAACCTTATAACCCTCTACCAGAATACTTGGCGATTGGACCATCAAATATACATGGAGCAGGGATCCTAGCAAAAGAAGATATTCCGGGAGAGGTTGTTATAGGTATTACACACATTTATGATCCAAATTTTCAACACAATTACATTAGGACCCCATTAGGTGGATTTCTTAACCACAATGAGGATGCTAATTGTGAATTACTAGATAAAGACGAAGATTATCATTATAAAATAATAAAAACATTACGTAAAGTAGAGGCAGGAGAAGAGCTGACGCTAAAATATAGTTTATACGATATATGTAATTATTTGTAGTGGTATATTTATAATACTACTCTGGTAATTAGTATTATGGTAAAAATAAGGGTTAAAAATTATTAAATTTGTAAATTATGGGATACGATAAAATACCGAGGCAAAAGCTTTCGATTACTAAAAAAAATAAAAAGTGGGGAGAAGAATGTGTAGAAGCATTTATAGATCTCTCTAGTTCTGGCTCTAGTCACTCTAAGCAAAAGGACGATTTAAAAATATTATATGATTACTATAACGGTGTAATTGACGAGGCTGATTATAATTACGTACTAAAACCTTACGGAAAATCCCGTAAGAACTTTCCTTCTGAAATGCGTAATTACCCCATTATCAAACCCATAATTGATCTTCTTCTAGGGGAAAAATCTAAAAGACCTCTCAATTATACTGTTACAGTTCAAAACTCAGATGCTATTACTATGAAAGAGCAACAAAAGTCTGAGGCAATAGCTCAAAATTTAAGACAAAAGTTTTTACAAGAAGTACAAGCACAAGGTGTAGACATAGGGGCAAATATGGATGAAATACCAACTCCTCAACATATTGCTGAAATGTTTGAAGTAAATTATATAGATTCTAGAGCAGTTTTAGGGCAACAAGCTATGAATTATATATTTCAAGAACAAGAGGTATATGATAAAGTGCAAAAAGCTTGGTTTCATTATTTAGTTACTGGAGAAGCATACACACACAGAGGTGTAAGAAACAGTGAGCCTTTTTATGAAATATTAAATCCTTTAGATGTAGATTATGACCTTGACCCAGATTTAGAATTTGTAGAAGACGGAGATTGGGCATTAGTTAGAAAATATGTACATGCATCTACAGTTATTGATGCTTATTATGAAAGTTTAACAGAACAACAAATTTTAGAACTAGAAGAACCAAGACATTCTGAAAGTGACATTTCTTTTTTGTATGCTAACTCAGCAAATAAAGATACAAATGCATTTAGGAATAGATTAGTAGAAGTTGTAAATGTATATTGGAAATCTAGAAAAAGAATAGGATTTTTAAGTTATATAGATCCAGCAACAGGTGACGTTGAAGAAATAGAAGTTGAAGATGGTTTTAAAATGCCTGCAGAGCTAAAAGAATTAGGAGGTAATTTAGAATTTAAGTGGGTTAATGAAGTATGGGAAGGTACAAGAATAGATGGTAGATTTTATGTAAATATAAACCCAATTCTTAATCAAAGAATGTCTTTAGAAAATCCTTCTAAATGTAAACTACCTATTAACGGTAGAAGATACTCAGATACAAATTCTAAAAATATATCTTTAGTTAAACTTGGTATACCTTATCAGTTAAATTATAATATTTACAAATACAGATTAGAACTTGCAATAGCAAGGAGTAAAGATATAATTGCACAGTTTGATATTAACATGATCCCTAAAAAATGGGATATGGACAAATTTATGTACTATGTAGAAGGTACAGGTATTGCTTGGGTAGATTATAACAAAGAAGGTATACAACTAAATCCACAACATCAATCTGTTATGGATATGTCTATAAAAACTATAAGTCAATACATTACTTTACTAGATTCTATTTTAGTAGAGTGGGAAAAAATATCTGGAGTAAGTAGACAAAGACAAGGTGAGATTGGAGCGTATGAAGGTAAAGCATCTTCACAACAAGCTATATTACAATCATCACATATTACAGAAGATCTATTTAGAAAGTTTGAAAGAATGGAACAAAGAGATTTTCAAGCATTATTAGATTATTCTAAAGAAGCATGGTTAACAGGTAAGAGAGGAATGTTTGTATTACCTGATGGAACAACTGATTTTTTAGATATAAATAGTTTAGAGCATATGGAGTCTAATTATGGTATATTTGTTTCTGATGCTGGTAAAGATCAAGAAAAACTACAAAACATTAAAGGATTAACACAAGCTATGATGCAAAATGGTGCTAAGCCAGGAGACATAGCCGAGATGTTAGATTCTGATAGCTTTACACAAATTAAAAAGAATCTTAAAATTGCAGATAAAGCAAATGCTGAATTAGAACAAGCTCAACAAGAAGCACAGCAACAAATGCAACAACAACAGCTAGAAGCTCAACAAATGCAATTAGAAGCTGAAAATATTGAGAGAGAAAAAGATAGACAAAAAGATATTGAGATAGCCTTAATAGGCGCAGAGTCTAAAGATCAAACAGATGTTAATTCTCTTAACTTAGAAAAAATGGTACAAGATTTTGAGCTTAGAAAAAGAGAATTAGAATTAAAAGAGCAAGAACTACAGTTAAAAATGCAAGGAGAGCTTGATTCTAATGCAATTAAAAGAGAAGACATACAAAGTAAAAAAGAAATAGCAAAACAGAATGCTAACAAACCAAGATAGAAGAGCAATACTAGAACAAGTAAAAGCTTCTGACTCTGGAGATATAATTGCAGCACTTAGAGGTCAGGTTTCTACTGAACCTATGCAAAATCCTGCACCTACGCAGGAACCTATTAACATTCCACAATCACCTCAACCTGTAGATGTAGACTTAGAAACTACATCAGCTTTACCATCTAATTTAGTAGATAGCACTGCATCTTTACCTACTCAACTAGCTAAAGAAGGAGGAGTAAAAAAATCTCATGGAGGATTACATACAGCAGAACCTTCTTCTACATATGTATCTCAAAATTTTAATATCCCAACAATAGAAACACCTTTAACTAAGTTGGAACAAATTCAACAAATGGTGGCAAATAGTAATACTTCAGGAGGCACTATTAGTAATTACTATGATAAATTTACAGGTAATAATCCTAATAAACAATGGATCTCAGGAGCATCTAATCAAATGTATGCTAGTGGTGAGGCTAAAGAAAAGTCTCAAGATTATGGTGAAACTATTTTAGGTTTTGCTGCACCTGTTCCTTTCTTAAATAGTATGAAAGTATCAGCATCAGGAGCAAAAATACCAGGACTTATAGATGATGTTTTATTAGGACCTGTTGCAAAAGGATATGGTAAATTAAAAAATTTATTTAAAAAAAATCCACTTTCTACAGATTTATCAAAGGCAAAATTTCCTAAGTACGACGATAGGTCTTTAATAAATAATACTTCTTTTGAAGAAATGGCAGCTGGGCCTTTTAATCCTAATAAATTAAGTAAAGGTGATAAAATAAAAGTTTCTAAAGCAAAACTAAACCAGATAAAATATTTACAAAGTGATGAGTATGCATCTAAAAGAATGGCTAATACAGGAGAAAGTTTGCCAACAGTTAAAGCAGATGTTGATACCTATATAAAAGAGGTAAATGAAGCTCCTATAAATCTGGAGTTTTTTGATAATGAAATATCAAAGATGCGAATGAAAGGCGCTTTTGGACAATACTATGGAGCCCCATCTGGAGAGGTTGGAAGAATGTATGTAAAAAGAGGTTACGGAACAAATCTAAGTGACGAAACAATGGATGTACTAAAACATGAGATTGGACATGCTGGAAGTCCTGCAGGAAAAATGAAAGTTGCTAATCCAGATGCTCCAATACCTAATCAGTATGATAAATTTGTTTCTAAAGAAGCTTATAAAAACTATCCTACTCTTAAAATAAAAAAAGAAATAACTGGTAACTATATGAGAAGTCCTGCAGAACAACAAGTAAGACTTGTAAGAACTGGAGAGTGGTTAAAACAAAATGCAAAGTGGGATGGAAACCCAAATAATTTAACAGATGGTATGATACGTAGACTTATTAAATCTGTATCAAAATCAGAAGTTCCTCATGATGTAGAAATGCTTATTAGACTGGCAGACGCTACTCCAAAACAAATGAAAGATGTTATAGGAAAAGCATGGGCTGCAGTGCCAGTTGCTGTAGGTGCAGGAGCAGCATCAGAAAAAAAATTAGGAGGTTTTCAAGATTTTCCAAATATGATAGACAATGAAGAAGGAGCTCCTTGGGAAGTTAAAAAAGGTTTAAGAAGAGTAGAGAGTAGTGATGGAGTTAACATGATGAATTCATCAAGTTCTGCTACAGGATTGTATGGTCAATTATATAATGAAATAAAAGATATTCCTTTATTAAAAAATATAAGTAGAAAAGAGTTTGCAGCAGATACAACTTTACAAAATACAATTCTTGATATGAGGTGGAGAGGAGAATTACAAGGCATTCCAGGATTAAAAGATAATGCAGAATATTTATCAAAGAAATATTCAGATGTAAATAAAGATCTTACTTTTAATGAGATTGCAGCTATGAGTAATCTAACAGGTAGGCAAGGAGCTATAGATTATTTTAGATCTCTTAGACATGGTACAGAATTTAAATTACCAGGAAAAAATAAAACACCAAGCCAATATATAGAATCTTATCGTGAAGCTTTTAAAACAGGAGGTAAAAAGAAAGGAGCAGACGGTAAAGCTTGTTGGGATGGTTATAGATATGCAGGAACAGAGAATGGAAAAGACAAATGTGTACCTTTTGAATATGGAGGATTTAAAAAGAAATGTAAGTATGGATGCTGGTAAGTGTTATATAATAAAGAGAAAAGTAAAAATATAGAAAAGTAAAAACCAATTAAATTAAATACTAAATTTGTAAATTAAAACAATATATATATGGACCCAAATGAAAAAATACAATTAGACGATATTACCTTTGACGATGTCATTGCAGGTGATGGAGTTGACACAGTTGCTGAGATAGAACCAATCGAAGGCGTAACTGAAGAAGAAGAAGTAAAAGAAGAAACACCTGAATCTGAACTTGAAGATATAGAAGATCAAGAAGAAGAGGAGGAGGAAGTAGAAGAAGAAGTAGAAGCTAAAGAAGAAGAAGAAGAAGATGAAGAACCATCTGATCCTGCTGATCCTACAGTTGTTCAAGAAATTTTAGAAAGCTTAGGATATGAAGGAGAGTATGAAGATACAGCAGAAGGTTTGACAGAAATGACTAAAGACGTAGCTTCTCAAATGGCAGATGATAGAATTGAAGAAGTGCTTGAGAAATTTCCATTAGTTAAAAAACATTTAGACTATGTTTTAGCTGGAGGAGAATCTCAAAAATTTATGACAGCTTATGATCCTAATTTGGATTACAATACTATGGAAATTGCAGAAGATGACTCGAGAAGTCAAAAAGCAATTCTTTCAGATTATTTCCAACAAAAAGGTCATGATGCAGATTTTATTAAAGAAATGCTTGAAGATTATGAAGACTCTGGTAAGTTAGCTAATAAAGCTAATGCAGCTAAAGATGCTTTAGGTAAAGTACAAGCACAGCAGAAAGAACAGTTAGTAGAACAACAAAGAGCAGAACTACAAAAGCAGCAAGAGCAGCAAATGGAGTTTTGGAATGGAGTTCAAGAGACAATTAAAGAATCAAAAGAGTTTGCAGGATTGCAAGTTCCAGAAAGAGAAAAATCAAAATTCTTTAACTATCTCTCGAAGCCGGTAACTAAAGAAGGTTACACACAGCGTGATATAGATCACTCTGAAGCTGAAATGGAAAAAAAGTTAGCTATAGATTATTTGATGTATAAAGGATTTAATCTAGAGGACATTATAAACAAGAAGGCAAGAACAACGGCTACGAAAACATTAAGACAAAAAATAACTAAAAACGAAGAAACTGTAAAAAGTGCTCGTAAAAGATCAACAAGAAAGAAAAGCTTTGATTTAGATAATTTAGATCTTAATATTTAAAAATATACCTAAACAGGGAAATAGGTACCCTATAAAATTTTATAAAAATGGCAGTAAATGGAACAAATATAAGCGTTCAAAAGACGTTTTACAATGATTCGCAAATGACTGATATGAACAGTCTTGCTAATGCATTGTTATCTAAACCTACTGAACTGTCTCCAATTATTACTCATTTAGCAGGTAAAGATGACAAAAGATTTCCACTATCTTTCTTAACAGAAGGTGTTGGAAACACAAAGTCTATTGATCGCTTGGAGTATGAATATCGTGTGGCAACACATAGATTGAGAACGAGACCAGTAGCAGCAACAATGACTAGCACATCAAATGTTGGTTTAGGAGGAGCAAGCTTCGAGCTTACTTTCCCAGACAAGCATTTTGTATTCCCATACGTATTAGTATCTCAAGCAGGTACTCAAGCACGTATTATGAAAGAGCCACAGCAAGTAGCTGGAGGATCTCAATGGAAATACACTTTACAATTAGTAAACCCAGCACCATCAGCAACAGTTGCAGCAGCAGATGTTACTGCAGGAGCGCTTTGGGCTCAAATGTATGCACCTGTAGGAGTTGATTTCTCTAGAGGTAATGCATCTAATTGGGAAACTCCAGGATTAGTAAGAAACAAACTAACTACAGTTAGAAAATCTTACCACATGTCTGGAAACGCTAAAGATTTTGTAGCAGAATTTGCTCTACCAACTAAAGGTGGATCTACTACTAAACTTTGGATGGACTATGAGGAGTACTTACACATGCTTGACTTTAAAGAAGAGTGTGAAATGTATTACTGGTATGGTCAAAAAACTTACGATTCAAACGGACATACTCACATGAAAGATGAGAATGGACAGCCTGTAATCGTTGGTCCTGGTCTTTTAGAGCAAATTGTTAATACTGACACTTACTCTGTAATGACTGAAGCTAAACTTAAGAACATCATCGGAGATTTATTCTACGGAATGACTGATGCAGCAACTAAACAAGTAACTTTATATACTGGTACTGGTGGTGCAAGAGAATTTGATGAAGCTCTTAAAAATCATTTCTCAGGATCTTCTGGATCTTGGAAAGTAGGTGGAGAAAACAGATTTATCACAGGTTCAGGACGTAACCTAGGATTAACTGGATACTTCACATCCTATGAGCATGTAGATGGACACATAATCAATGTGGTAAAATTACCATTATTTGATCATGGTGCCGTGGCGCAAGCTCGTGCAAAACACCCTATTACAGGATACTCTTTAGAATCTTACAGAATGGTATTTGTTGATCAATCAAATTATGATGGTCAAAATAACCTTCAGATGATTTCTAAGAAAGGTCGTGAAGCAATGAGATGGTGTGTAGCTGGATCTGTAGTCCCTAGAGGATTTGATTCAACTTCCGCTAGAGCTTCTGATGTGGACGGGGCGTCTGTACATATGTTGAAAACTGCAGGTATCGCTCTTAAGAGATTTGATACTTCATTAGACATCACTTGTACAGCATCTTAACATAGGCATTAATTTGCGTCTATATATTGGTTTTTGATTAAGGTTGTGGGGGAGCAATCCCCCATAGCTTTAATTAAATTATTAACGGAGAGTTATTCTTTACATCCACTTAATTAAAACTTTAAAAGAACTATTATTATGAGTAAAAAAGTAACACTTAGACAAAAGGAATTATTAAACCATTTGCCTAAAGCAGTAAGAGCTGAAGCTATATATAAGCTAAGCAGAGTTTATGTAAATAGACAACCCCTAAAAGGATTTACCCCTGAAGAAGAAAAAAAGTATATGCAAGGAATTTTAGATGTTAGTCCAGAGCACAATGATTGGCCTAAACATTCTAAACAATTTTGGGCAGAACTTACAATCCCAATTGGATTTACTGGGGTAGAACTAGAAATAGGTATGGATGATAATGACAATCCTCTTAGTATAATGGATTATATTAAATATAGGTTTGCATTAAAACATCCGCATGTAGCCATGACTAAAAAAGAAATGGATTCAGATTTTAATAAAAGATTTTATATTCAAGACCTTACACGAGATGATAAAGTTAAGAATAATGAAATACAAATGAAAAAAGATGCAGATAAAGAATTTATTAAGATGTCCTCTAATGAAAAAGCTATGAAGAGAGTATTAAGATTAATTTCTAATACTAATCCTGATAGAATGACAGTAGAACAAATTGAAAATTCTTTATATGAACTTAAAAATGCTAATCCAAAGAAATTTGTTAGAATTGCTACAGATAAGAATTTAGAATTAAAAGCTGAAATTGAAGAAATGGTTACAGCTGGAGTTTTAAGAAAGATAGGAAATCAGATTATTTTTATTGATGAGACATTAGGAGATACAACACAAGATACAGTTGTATTCTTAAAAGATAAAAAGAACTCTGGTAAATTAACATTATTAAGAGCTAAACTAAAAGAATTATCATTAGTATAATATGAATGTACAAGAAATGCATTTAGCAATACAGCAAGGAGTGGATAAAATAAATTCACTCCAAGCTGATTTGCTTTTACCTCAAGAAATAGATATAGAATTAAATAAGTCTCAAATGAGATTTATTAATACAAAGTATGGTAAAAATAATAAGTATAGGAAAGGATTTGAAGAGTCCCAAAAACGTATTGATGATTTAAGATCATTAGTAAGAGAGTATGAGGCTTCTGTAAATTTTAAAGAAACATTAGGAGTTAAGTTTTCTATTGATTCTTTTACTTTACCTCCTGACTATTTATATTTAGTTAACACTTTAGCTAGAGTTCATAGAAACGATAGCTGTAGTCAAATAGATTATTTTTTAAATGAGCCTACACCTGTATTATTTTTTACTATTTCTTTAGATTCATTTGTTTGTAACAACAACTCTTCAATTGCAAATTCAATTGTAATGTATGAAGACGCTAGTGATTTAACACAAGGACAAGCTATAGTTTGGCAAAACAATAATAGCTACACATTTCCACAAGATATAAATGGTGTTAAAGGAAATATATTAGATAACCCAGGAACAGGTTTTTCAATATACTGGGAACAGTTTGGAGAACTAAACTATCAAGGACAATTTATTGTAGTTCCAGATCCAAATGTATTTTCTTGGTTAGAGTGGGATGCATCAGTAGGTACAGTAACAACTTTAGTTAATGTAGCTTCTGGAGGATCACATCTACAAAGTCAAACTCCTTTATATTCAGCAGCAAATTTAAAAGAAAAAAGAGTATTAAATTCAGATCCTGTAGAAGTTACAGTTAGTAGCACCTTTGCACAGCAAGATGATATTTTTACATTGCTAACAGATCCTTTTAATACAACCAAACACACAGACCCATTATACACAATACGTGGTAATGCTATAGATATGTACACGAGTGATATATTTATAATAGACGCTTTGAAAATAACATATATAAGAAAACCCTCTAAGATTTCGTTATCTTTGGGGATTAGTTGTGAATTACCCGAACACTGTCATCAAGAGATAGTGGACATGACAGTGAGTAGCATACTTGAAGGGATCTCAGATCCAAGGTATCAAACTCATCAAATAGAGGTAAATAAAAATGAATAATTATTAATTTAAAAATATAAAAAAATGGCAAGACATTTAATAGTAGGAGATGGTACTTCATTATCTGGTTCACTTACAGGTGGGTTAGTTGATGATGGTGCAGTTTCCGTACAAAAAATGAGCGAATCAGGACCTACAGAATTAGTACTTGGGGATACATTCGCAGATGCTCCACAAATTAGAATTGTAGGTGGTGGATCTGATGGAAAAAATATTGCAACTCCTTGGTTTTACGGAAGAGATGTAGTAGATTATAGCGGAAAAGTAGGAGCTGCTCAAGCAGCCCAAGTAAAAAGAGCAACTTTTGCTACTGCTGCAACTGCAGCTGGACAACATACTTTAAAAGTTATGAATAAAACAAATGGTAACTCACCATTTGAAAGTAAATCATATACTATTACTGTAGCTGCTGCTTCGGCTGTAACAGTTCACTGTACAGCTTTTACTACAGCTATTAATGCTGATTTACCTCATTGGGTAAATAGTATTACTAACAATGGATCTAGTATTGATTTTACAGGTTTCAAAAAAGGTGAAACTAAAGCTGATGGTTCAGTTCAAGAAAATTTAGTAGAAATGGAATTATCTTTTGAAGCTATTGATGGTAACGGTAACGGAACTACAATGGCTGAAAGTGTACAAACTGCAGGATCAAGAGGATCTGGTGATGGTTTCTATTTACAAGAATATGAAGATACATTAATGGGATCTCAATATGGTTACTACGAAAGACGTAATCTTCCTATTAAGCCAACTAATCAAGTAGCTACAGGTACTTTATACGATATGTATAATATTACAGCAACTAAAGATGGTTCTTCTTCTTCACAAATTCACGGAGTAGATAATTTAATTGAAGTTACTCTTGGACTAAAAGCAGGTGATGCTGATAGTTTAATTGTAGAAAATAAACTTAACGCATATTTCGCAGGAGTATTTCCTAACGTTATACTGTAATTATTAACTTTTAAAAACATAAAATAAAATGGCAAGTAACAAATCACTCAGAAAAATGACTGCAACAGCAAGCTTTGTTCAAGCAACTGATGCTTCTTCTGGAACAGGTGCAAAAACTATTTCAGATACGATGAGTATCCCGATCGGAGCAACTGTAACAGCGTGTATTACAGTACCAAGTGTTAGTTCAAACTCTTCAAGTAATGGTGAAACAGGTACTATCACAGTAGGTGGTGTATCAGTTTCAGCAGCACATAACCAAGCAGCTATGGCTGCAGGTAATGTTGTTACTGATGTAACAGGTGGTGTAACAACAGATGGTACAGCTATTGGTATAACTGTAGGTGGAGAAGCTTTCACTGCAGGATCAATGGATATTATCATTGAGTATTATCTATTAGACTAATACTTAATTTAACATAAGACTTATAGGGGGCATTAGTCCCCCTGTTAGTCTTTTTTTTCTAATCTTAAAAAATAAACTATGGCTTTAACAGTTGCAGCATCTAATACATGTGAGCAGATAAATATAATTGCAGATTATTATAGTGCTAGTACTAGTGCTAATTTAACTTTTAGTGCATTAAATGCATCAGGACAAAGTATATTAAATATAACATCTCCAAGTTTTACAGTAACTGCTTCAAGCGGTCCTATTACTTATCCTTTATTAGTTTCTGATTTATCTGTAACTAATGGAATTGTAACCATAGTCTCCTACATTAATGGAGCAGAAATGGACAGAAAGTCTGTATTACTTAATTGTGATATTGATTGCTGTCTAACAAAATTAACCAATGAACTTATAGACTGTGCATGTGATTGTGCAAAATGTTCTTCAGTTTTAGCAAAAGCTCAAAAGATTATGTTATTATTAAAATCTGCTGAGTATTCATTAAAGCAATCAAATAATGTACTTACTACATTAAAAGCAGGATATATTACAGATGCACATAATAAATACACTAAAGCAAGAGAGGTTTGTGACAATAGTTGCGGATGCGATTGCTAAACAAATAAAATATGTTTAAATACTTTCCAATATTTTACTACCCAGAAGGAGAAGGATACGGTGAGCAAGGAGGTGGTCAAGAACAATCTGAAGATCAACAACAAGAAAAAACCTCATCTGGTTCTGGAGAATCATCAGGTGAAGACTCTGGCGGTGGAGCTATTGGAACAGCTGTAAGTTACAACACGGATTCAGATATACAGTCTGATACCCCAGATATAAAAGGAGATGTAGTAGAAGGTGATGGAGAAATTAATTTAAGAGTAACTCCATATTCAGGTTTACCTTCTCAACATAGAAGAGGTCAAATGTTTGGAGCACCTCCACCTCCAGGATTAGCTAAGCATATACAACTACATGCAGGACCTTATGTTCCATCAGGTAGTTTATCAGCAGCATTTATAAGAGTACAGGTAAATGCTTATGTTACAGCAGAAGATTCAACTACAGGTGCACTTACTATAGATGCAGAGTTTGATGAAGTTGTATCTATTAGTGATGTAACACCTTCTAATTCACCCGGGGCACCATATTTTACAACAACTAGTAATAATTATGAAATAGAACCTTATAATTTAGGATCACAAGCTATACTTTCATACCAATCTTCTAATTATTTAGCTGATCCAACTTTTACAGGTTCAAAACAAATATATTTAGAATACGAAAACCTAGGAACAGCTTTACCTTTTTGTCCATTTCAAAGAAAAATTAGAGTAACTTGGGCGGGAGGAGACTCTAGAGAGTTTGAAGTTATTTTACCAGGAACAGCACATCTAGATCTTAGTCATGGTAGTGCTAGTCATCCTTCGTATACAAACTCAGTAAGAGCAGACGGGTGTCAAGGAGACGGAACTTCAGGACATGTGCACACATCAGTAAGTGATGTTTCTATTGGATACGCTGGAAATAATCATGATGACTACATGTATGCAGGATTTTTTAAAACAGTCAATGGTAATAATACTACAATGCCTTCTGGTTATCATGAAAATCTTACTTGGAATAATTTTAAATACTATGACTGGGCTTTTGATTCTAATGATGGACCATTTAATTTTGGAGCAACTGGTAATCAAGAAGACGGTTATTCAGGAGAACAATATTACAAAGGTTTTATAACAAACCTTGATGGGGATAACAATGTTACTCCAGGAACAGGTAATGTAGTTAATGCTAGTGACTATTTTAATAATAACATAAGTGGTAATGCATACGATTGGTTAGAAGGAAACTTACTACAACAGTCAATGTTAATTGGTTTTGGTATGCCTTATATTTTTGATGCTGCTAATACTGGAGTTGGTTTTAGATTTTCAAACGTACACGTATATTCAGAAGATACTCCAGATTGTACAACAGCACCACCACCGGGACCAACCTTTACAGTTTGTACTGATCAAGGATCTACTGATCACTGGTTATTAACAGGAGAAGATTGTAGTGGTGCTAATTTAATAACTCCAATTAATTATGTTGCAAATCCTAGTCTTGCAACCTTTGTAACACAAAATCATCCAAATACATGTTGTACAGATTGTAATGGGCTATCCCTATCTGCAATAGCTGTAGATGCAACAACACAAGGAGGAAGTGACGGAATAATAGAGGTTACAGTTTTAGATGGAGGATTTTCAGGAGGAATAGGAACAGCTACTGGAAACGAAACAGGTAATGGTAGATATGCATGGACAATTCAAGCATTAAATGCTACTAGCATTGGAGGTTTAGGTACTGGCTCAATGTCAAGTCCAGTTGTTTTAGGGTATGGATACGCAACTCATCCATTAGGAGGTCAAGATTATGTTAATACTTTTACATTTGGATTTCAAGAAGACTTAGCTCAAGATGCAGTTACTACAACACAAAGTTCAGCATTTGCAGGTCTTACAGCTTTGCAAGTTACTGCTAATAGTGTTACATCAACATTAATTCCACCTAGTACAAATAATGGTACTTTTACTACAGGTCTTATAGCAGGATGCTATAGAATATTTGTAAGAGACGAAAGTGTAAATGGAGCAAATACTACAGTTCCTTGTTACGCATACATAGATGTATGTGTACAAGATGGAGTTGGTCAAGCAGGATGTACAGATAATGATGCTAGTACAAATGATGGAGCAGCTTTAAATTATAATTCAAATGCAGTAGTAGATGATGGTTCTTGTTTATATTGTAATGCAAACAATGGAACTTTAATAAATGCTAGTTCTCAACTTGCTCCTACAGCAGGAGAAATAGCGCTAGCTAGTCTAAACTCATTTATAGCAACACCTACACTTAGAACAAATTCAAATGATGGTGCAGTTAATATGGCTTTTATTAATCCAACTGCTTTATTTCAACCTTTTATAAATGATGTTGTAGATGCTAATGGAATGGCAAATGCACAATATACTTTACAATTTTATAACACTGGGAGTAAAGTTGATTGGGATGCTGCACAAAATAGTGCTGCTTCTAATGATTTAACTAATTTTTCTACAGTAGGTAGTTTAATAAACAACACTAATTTAGGGTGGTCTGGACTTTGGAATACAGCTAGTATAGGTACAAATATAAATTATGGGTATTATGCTGTAAAAGTGGCAATTATTGATCCAGATGCTACAGTAGAAGTAGAACAATGTTATCAAGTATTTTATTTTACAATACCTATAAATGTATGTGTAGATGCAAGTGGTAATTATGCCACAGCTATTACAAATACAAATAGTCCTCCTGGTGTATTAATAATACCAGTAGCAGAAGATATTTTATGGTGGCCTAATCCGTCTATGTGTTCAATATTAAATAGTTTTTGTTGTGCTCAACCTACATTAACAAATCCATCACAGACGTGTCAAACTAATCAATTAGTAGCAGATTTTTATTGTGATCCTGTACCAGATTTATTAACCTTTACATTAGAACATGCAGATTGGCAAGGTGTAATAACTGTAGTAAATACAAATACTTATGTGCCTACTAATAATGCTGCATATCAATTTACGTATACGCAAGGACCAACATTAACTTCTACTAACTTTGTAGACGATGGTTTTTATAGAGTAGTACTAACAAGTTCATACAGTAACTCTCCAGATTGCACACAAACAAGTGCAACTGTACAAATTTCAACTGCTACATTTGGTTGTACTGATTCAACAGCTTTAAATTATGATCCATTAGCTAATTGTAATCAAGGATGTATTTATTGTGTGTACGGATGTATGGATCCAGTTGCTATAAATTATGATCCATTAGCAACTTGTGATGATGGAAGTTGTATAGCTCCAATTCTTGGATGTACAGACCCAACTGCATTAAACTATGACCCAGCTGCTAATACTAATAATGGTTCATGTATATATGGAACATATGGATGCACAGACCCTAATGCTTACAATTACAATGTAAATTGTGCAGGTATTACTGTAGTAGCAACTGTAGATGACGGGTGTTGTTTCTTTCCATGTAATCCTAATAACCAAGGTAAACCAAGTTCATTTACTACAACAAATGCAACAGGAACTTGTGGAGCAAGTAATGCAGATGGAACAGTAACTGTTAGTATTGCATTTCCTGGTAGTAATATAATGGCAGGACAAACTAAAACAATAGAATATTTTACAAATGCTGGAGTATCAGTATATGCAGATCCTACTACATATTCTGCAGCTGCAACTTCAACTTTTACACAATTAGTTTCTGGAGTATACTACTTTGTTATAACAGATAACTGGGGATGTACAGAAACACAAACTTTTTCAATTAGTAGTACAACAGTAACATGTGGTTGTACAGATCCTAATGCTTCAAATTATGATCCAGCTGCAACACTAGATGATGGTTCATGTATTTATGGAGGATGTATAGATCCTAATGCTTTAAATTTTAATCCAAATGCAGCGTTTGATGATGGGTCATGTAAATACCCAGCAGTAGTAAGCCCATGTATACCTAGTAATACTAACTCATTAATTAGATTATTAGAAGCATGTATAGCAAAAAATGGATTTCAGTATTACAATAAGTTAGTTACTGGTCAAGCAGATGATTGTTCTATAATGAATGCTTGGAAAGTTATTTTAATAGAGTACTTAGTAAGTAAAAGAGGAACTAAATGTATATATAATTGTGCAGACTCTTCAACTGCAAACGTGTCTAGCTTAACTACATGTTCTTCAAAGTGGATAATAGGAGGACCTAAAACAGGAGCTAACGATCAAGCATTTGCAGGATCAATTATAAATCCAGGACAAGGAACTACAATAACAGATCCAAATTTATACTTTGTAGCTGGTAATACTTTGTATTTAGGAGATGTTATAAAAATGCCTAGTGGTAATATATATGAAGTAGTTCCACCAGCAACAAACTTTACTGGGGCAGGTGCTAATCCTGAAACTTCTCAAGGAGCACAGTCTGGATACTGGCAGCAATGTGTATCAGGCTTACAAATAAGTTCATTCCCAAACAATGTGAACTATTTAGATAAATTTAATACATTTGTAGCTAAGTTTTGTGTAGACTGCAATATAGTAGATGAAAACGTAATTAAAAACACTAGATCTTTTCCAGCATCAAACAGAGGTAGAACAGGTAGATTGAGTATTGATGGTATTAACGGTTTAGAAATATAAAAAAAATAATATGGCAAAAGTAACAGACTTAGGAACCTTAGCAAAAACTAGTGTAGCGAGTACAGATTTTTTACTTGTTACAAATAGTAACTCAGGTCAATCAAAAAAATTAACAGTAGAAAGTCTATTTCCATCTGTATCTACAGCAGGAACTAGCAGTGAATCACTATATAATAGTGCAACACTAACAAATAAAAATCAAATAGCTTTTAAAGGAATAAAGAGTGGTGATACAGGTTTATTAACTGTAGGTACAACTTCTAGTAATATTGTATTAACAGTATTAGAAGCTGGTGTAGATCTTAGTTTATGTAATAATGCTACATCTGGATTTATAAGTGGTATAGATTTTACAGGTACAGTTACAGGTGTAAATCCTGTAGTAAATGGAGGTACTGGAATATCTACAATAGCTAAAGGTGCAATGCTTTATGCAAGTGCTGAAGATACAATTGCAGCTACAGCAGCTATGTCTACAAATGGACAATTATTAATAGGTAATGCAACTACTGGATACCCATCAGTAGCAACTTTAACTGCAGGTTCTGGTATAACAATTACAAATGCAGCAGGAGCTATTACATTAGCAGCTACTATTACAAATGCAGAAGCAAACATAGATATGCGTAATGCAGCTAATAATGCTACATATAATGTAGATTTAGTTGGAGGAACAGCATTTATTTCTGGAGATGGAACAGCAGAAGGATTAACAGTAGATAATGATGGTAAAGTATTTGTAGGACAAGGAACTCCTACTGCAGCATTTGCTGATACATTAAACATCAAAGGAGGTATTAGATTTACTAACACAGATGCCCCTACAATAAAACCTACAGCTACTACATCTAGTACAGCTGGTCAAGCGGTAACAATTGAAGGAGGAGGAAGTGCTGGTGCAGCTGCAGGACATTTAAATTTAACAGGAGGTACAGCATCAGGAAATGGAGCTGGAGGTAATGTAGTTCTTACAGCAGGTAGAGATACTTCAGGAAGTTCAGACGGAACAATTCAATTAAAAACATATACAAGTGGTACAGCTACTGCAGGATTAAGTGTTGCAGCTGAGGGACAAAACGTATCAATTGATACAGGTAACTTAGTTATTACCCAAGCAGCTAAAGGTCTTGTACATACAGGTACAGGAACAGTTACACAAGAATCAAACCACGCAACAGGAGTTACAATTAATGCAACTTCTGGTAGAATAACATTAGCGGCATCAGCGTTAGCTGCAGCAACTAATGCAGAATTTACTGTAACGAATAGTACAGTAACTGCTAACTCAATTATTATGTTAACAGTGCAAGATGAGAATACAACTAATAATGCACAATTAACTGCGTGTACACACACAATAGCGAGTGGTAGTTTTAAAATATCGTTACATAATCCAGCGGCTACTGGAGCAACATCAGCCACAAGTAGTAAAATTCACTTTTTAGTGATTAATTAATTAAATTATTAACCAATTCATAATAGACGATGAAAACAATTAAAGCAAAAAACGGAGAGTGGGTAAATTTATCAAACCACTTACCAAAATTAACAAAAGTAGAAAGTAAACAATTTGCAATAGCAGTTGCAGATAACATTTTAAAATTAAGAGAAGCTCTAAAACATTTAGATGGAATCTTAATAGCAACTCCAGAGTTTGCGGAGCTAGCTGCAAAAATGAGAGTTTATGAAAACAAGACGGATAAAAAATCTTTAGCAGCAATAGAAAAATTAAAAAAAGCTAATGTTGAAGTAATAGAAGCTAGAGAAAAGCAAATTGATGATGTTAATTTAGTATTAGCAGAAGACTTTGAAATAGAAATAACACCTATTACTGAAGATATGTATCCTGAAAATATAACAGCTGAACAAATAATGGGATTACAAATACTTAGATAAATTGAAAAGAAAATTATTTACATTAATATTATTAGTTATTTTAATTTCTTGTACTGCACCAAAAAAATGTTGCGGACAAATAGATTTTAAAAAAGCTTTTAAATTTTCTACATTTTATGCATCTGTAAACGGAGGTACATCTTTATCTGATGAAGATGTATTCTCTGTTAATACAGGAATATTGCAACAAAATGTTATTAGAACACCTTATGATTATAATCTAGCTTTAGGAGTTAGAAAAATAGCTAGGTTTGGGTATGAGAATAGAGCAAATACGTTCTATGATGGTACAGAAACTAGTTGGTCAGATGGTGCTAATGTAGGTAAGGTATCTGGTTTAGAATTTTTATTTGAAGCTAATTATAAAAGACAGCAGGGTGTAGATTATTTAGATCAACACCACTTTATTAGATTTGTAGCAGATAAGTACATATTAAAAGGAGAGTATTTAGAAGATGGGTTTGCGGATATTAAATACTTTGAAACATCTCAGAGATATAGATATAAAGTAAATAATAAAATATCTTTTAATGCTGGACTTGTACAAAGACTATCTGAACCTTATGGGTATGATCCTTTAGCAGATTGGATGTTAGGTAATGGTAATTTACATTACACATACTTAGCAATACAAGAAGGATACTCAATTGATGTATTTAATAATGAATACAAAGACCCTCAAGGTAATATTGTTGCAACAAGTAAAGAAGTATGGGAAGAAGTAGTAATCCCAAACGTATTATATAATTATTCAGAAAGAAAAAGAAATGAGTTAGATAATACTATACAACATTCTATAGTATTAGGATTTGATTTTTATTATTATAAGAAAAACTTTTGGGCTCATAGTTGGGCTAATGTAATGCCTTATCATTTAGATAATGGTGAGTTTTCTTATGAAAAATACAATGATGGACAATGGCTTGATTATTCTGGAGGTTTAATATTTGGATACAAGTACACTAAAAATTTAGGTGCTTTTGTAGAAGGTAAATACAATAAGTATTGGAATAGAGAGTGGTACGATTTTAAATTTGGAATTAATTATATAATATTTTAATGTATACATACGTAATAACATTAGACAGAGTTATCGATGGGGACACCATAGATGCTATGATTGATCTAGGATTTGATGTACATGTTAAAAAAAGAATTAGGTTTATGGGGATAAATACTCCAGAATCTAGAACAAGAGATTTAGAAGAAAAGAAATTAGGACTTGCGGCAAAAGCTAGAGTTGAAGAACTGCTAACAACATGTTCTTGTATTACTTTAAAATCTCACGGCTCAGGAAAGTTTGGTAGATGTTTAGGAGAACTTTTTATAGAAATAGAAAATGAAGCCGTAAATTTAAATCAATTATTAATTTCTGAAGGACACGCAGAAGCGTACTTTGGAGGAAAACGTTAAAATATGAATTTTATAAATAGCTGGAATGCTGGAAACAAAAAAGAAAAATACGAAATTAACTTTAGAGTAGGTACATTAACTATTCTTGAAATTTCATTTTGCCCTTGTGAAATGTGTGAAAACGATGAATCAAGTTGTGCAAAATTTAGATTTATGATGTTTAACCTTGGATTTGAACTATAGTTGAATTATGGCAAAAGAACTAAGCGAAGATACAGCTGTACAATTAAGTCTAAAAACATTAGGAGGGGTGGCCTTTTTGATAGCTACCTTAGTTGGTATGTGGTTTACATTACAGGCAGATATAAACGAAGCAAAAGAACTACCGGTTCCTCCGGATCCTGAAGTTTCACGTATGGAGTTTGATATGAAAGACCAAATGATACGTAATACTATTATAACTACACAAAAAGATGTAGAAGAAATAAAAGGTACTCTTGAGAAAATAGAAGATAAATTATACAATAGATAATGAAAAAACTAATTTGTTTACTTATATTATTTTTTATACTTAATTCTGCTAATGCACAAATTGTAGTAACAGAATTTAATGCTGAGTGGAATGCCTCTAATAAAGTTGCGTGGGTAGACAAACTATCTGATTGTGATATTGCAAAAGTTGATATTACAAAAGAAACAGCTTTGCAACAAAAACATAAAGTAGTTATAGTACCTACTATAATTATATTTAAAGATGGTGAAGAAATAAAAAGGTTTCAAGCAGATCTTAGTTTTAAAATGCTTGCAACAAGAAAAGAGATACAAAACTTTATTAATGAACAAATAATGTCAGATTTTTAAAATGAAAAAATTATTATTAATATTATTATTATTACCTTTTATAGGAATAGGACAAAATACTTGGGTAAACTACCAAGTACAATATGATTTTTATGCACCAGCAGAATCACACTTTTTTATGGTATCTGATGCTAATGGTGATACAGCTATGTTTCATCAACCAACTACTCCTTATGAGTTTTTAGATACTACAATATTTATAAACTCTGGTAATTACACTGTATCTTTAGTTGATAGCTTTGGTGATGGATGGATTTCTAATCAACCAGCATTTTTTAGAATGCGTAATTTATGTCAAGGATTAATAATAAACTGGGATCCAGTATTAGGTTCTTTTTACTTAAGAGATACTACTGTAAACATATTGCCTTGTGCACCACCAGTATATGGGTGCATGGACCCAAACGCTTTAAATTACGACCCGTTAGCTACAATAGATGACGGTAGTTGTACATATCCACCTTGTAATGGTATTATAAACGACACAGCTTGGCAAATGTGTTGGGGAGCTCAAGCAGCTATATCATGGGAGTGGGAAACAAATAACAATACAAACTGCGCTGTAATAGAATTACATTATGGATCTGCAAATGGTTACAACATAACAATACCTGGGTTTTGGCCTAGTGGTGGTTGGAGTAACTTTGCTATAGGTGCAGGACCTGGACAAATGCCTCCTAATTGGAATGAAGAACATTATATGGTATTAGAGTTTATTGACGGAACTTTATCAGACACAATGTTTTTTACACCAACAGCTTGTATACCAGGTTGTACAGATCCAATGCAAGAATCATATAATCCTTGGGCAACAACTGATGACGGATCATGCTCAGGTACTACATGTGATACAGCAACTGAATATCAAATAACAATGGAGCTTACACTTGACAATTGGCCAGGTGAAACTTCATGGATAATGAACAGTGGTGGTATAATAGATCAAGCACCACAAGGTACTTATAACTTTAATGATATAGGACAAACATTTACTTATACTTTTTGTATAGATCAAAACATAGGCTTTGAATTAATACTAAATGATAGTTATGGTGATGGTATGGCTGGAGGAGCTTTAAATGGTAATGTAGTTATATATGACTGTAACGGTGATACTATATGGAATTTACCTGATCCTAATTTTGGGACTGTAACTTATTCAGGACCACAAAATGGTGTACCTTGTAACACAACCCCAGATATATATGGTTGTACAGATGATGATTACGTAGAATATGTTGATAGCGCAAATGTTGATGATGGTAGTTGTTTAACATTACACACTTACGGTTGTACTGATCCTGCTGCATTTAATTATAATCCAAACGCTACAATTATGGATTTAGTGCCTGATTGTAATTATACATTGATATTAGAAGACGATGCAGGTGATGGTTGGGGTAATTCATATTTAGGAGTATCACAAGGTCAAATGTTATGGAACTTTACAATGGGACCTGGTTCTTACGCTGATACATTTAATTTAATATTAGATTCAGATGCACCTGTAACAATATATTACTTTGAGATAGGTGGACCACAAACACCACCTGAAGAAGTACAGTTTCAAACATGGCATAATTCTTTTAAACTTGTAAATGCTAATGACATTGTATTATTAGAAGAAGGTACAAATCCTTTTGCTAATAATGGTCAAGGCGCTTTACAAGCATTTGATAGTCCTTTTTGGTACACTTATTCTGCAGTTCCTTATTGTGGTGATTATTGCATACCTACAATATTAGGGTGTATGGACAGTACAGCTTTTAATTATGTAGATTCTGCTAATACAGATGATGGTTCTTGTATACCTGTAGTATTAGGTTGTACTAATCCACTTGCATTTAATTACGATGCATTTGCTAACGTAGATGATAGTAGTTGTGTATCTACAATTATTGGATGTATGGATTCATTAGCGTTTAATTACAATCCTTTTGCAAATGTTAATGATCCAGCTTCATGTGTACCTGTTATATATGGATGCATGGATGATACTATGTTTAACTATAATCCTGCAGCAAACACAGCTGATACTTGTATACCAGTAATATTTGGATGTACAGATGCATTAGCATTTAATTATGATAGTTTAGCTAATACTAATAATAACTCTTGTATACCATTTATATATGGGTGTACAAATCCTGCAGCATTAAATTATAATCCGCTAGCAAATACTGATGATTCAACATGTATAGGTGTAGTATATGGGTGTACTGATCCTACAATGTGGAATTATAATCAATTAGCTAATACAGACAATGGCTCCTGTATTCCATTTATTTATGGATGTACAGACTCAACTATGTTTAACTATGATCCTTTGGCTAATACAGATAATAATACTTGCATACCTTTTATATACGGATGTACTAACCCTATAGCTTTAAACTTTGATCAGAATGCTAATACAGACGATTTTAGTTGTATATTACCAATCTACGGATGTACAGACAGTACAATGTTTAATTACGATCCGTTAGCAAATGTAGACAATGGAACATGCATACCATACATATATGGATGCACTAATCCAGTAGCACTTAATTATAATCCAAATGCAAACACAGATGACTTTTCTTGTATACTACCTATATATGGTTGTATGGATAGTACTATGTTTAATTATAACCCACTAGCAAATGTTGATAACGGAAGTTGTATTCCTTTTATATATGGTTGTACTAATCCTAATAGTATCAACTATAATCCAATGGCTAATACTGAGGATTTTAGCTGCATTCCTTTTGTTTATGGGTGCACTGATTCTACAGCTCTTAATTATGACTCATTGGCTAACACAGATAATGGCTCATGTATTACGGCGGTTGAGGGATGCATGGATGCAAATGCTTTTAACTATGATGCGTTTGCTAATGTAAATGACTCTGCATCTTGTTTATATGATGCACAATGTATTACAGGACCAGGTAATCCTTATTGGTTAAACGATCTTTGTTATGCTTGGGTTATTGAAGTAGATGATTACTGTTGTAATAATGCATGGGATAATATATGTCAATTAACATACGATCATTGTAATGATAATTGGTCAGGACCTTTACCTAAAAGGACAGATAAAAATTTAATACAAGTTACAGATTTACTAGGTAGACCTGTAAACAAAATTAAAAATCAGCTTCTATTCTACAGATACAATGATGGAAGCGTAAATAGAAAAATAATAATTAAAAAATAAAAAATAAATGGCAACATTAATAGCAAAATTAACATTATCGAGTAGTAATATTTCAAGCGATTCTTTAAATGTTACTGTAACAAATACTGCGTCAACAACTACACCTAGTGTAGGATTATCTAGATTAGCAATAACAACAGCTGATAACCAAGAACTAGTAGATGAAGGAACAAGTGGAGTATTCTATTTTTACTTTAAAAATTTAGATGCAACAAATTTCGTTGTTCTTCAAACTACAGCTAGTGTACAATATGCTAGAGTAGGTCCTGGAGAGTTTGTATTTTTTCCTATAAACGACGGAGCTGGATTAGAAGCTAGAGCAGATACTGCTACTTGTAATGTAGAGTACGCATACTGGAAAAAAGCATAAATATGAAACTACAGGTATTACGATTCAGTAGTGAGTCTGATTCTACTAATGGCTTACTTTTAGATGTGACAGATGGGATAAATTTTCTTGCTTATACTTTAGAAGATGAGTATAGAAAAAAGAAAAGAAGTAAAGAGACAAGAATACCTGCTGGAACATATGAAATAAAATTAAGAAATGAAGGAGGATTCAACCAAAGGTACAGTAAAAAGTATTCTCGTATCCATAGGGGTATGTTGCATATTATTGATGTACCTGGTTTTGAGTACATTCTCATTCATGTTGGCAATAGTGATGAGCATACTGCAGGCTGTTTACTTGTGGGTGATAGTCAAGAAAACAACCAAGTAAATAAGAATGGTTTTATAGGGAGTTCAGGCAATGCATATAAGAGAATTTACCCACTTATAGCAGATGCCGTAGAAAATGAAGGGGTAACAATACAATATATAGATTTAGATTAAAATGGCAAAGTGGATTAAACAACAAAAGTTAACAAACAATATTTTTACAACAGATGCAAATTATGTACACTCACAAGGTGTACCTGCTTCTCAATGGGTTATTACTCATAATTTAGGTAAAAAATCCTCAGTAACAGTTGTTGACTCTGCAGACCAAGTCGTAATAGGCCAGGTAACGTATAATAGTGTTAACCAGGTTACATTAGACTTTCAAGGTTCTTTCTCAGGGAAAGCATACTTTAATTAAAAATAATAATAAACATAAAAAAATAAAAAAATGGCAGAAGTAAAATTTATAGCGGATATTAACTTAACTAATAATCAGCTTACAAATGTTAAACTTCAAAATTTAACATCCGATCCTTCTGGTTTAGCTGGTGAAGGACAGATATATTATGATAGCAACGCTAATGTAATAAAATTTCACACAGGCTCAGACAACTGGGTATCTCTTTCATCAGCATCTGGTGACATTACTGCAGTTACTGCTGGTGATGGTTTAACTGGTGGTGGTAGTTCAGGGGGTGTAACTTTAGCTGTAGGTGCTGGTGACGGTATAACAGTTAACTCAGGTGATGTAGCAGTAACAGCTGCAAACACAAACATAACATCTCTTACAAACGCTTCTTTAACAGTTGGTAGAGATGCACACA
>Ga0181417_1000080_pt1 | contig 28948 bp, 24 predicted proteins | sample 40SPOviralmetaG_FD_130142 | JGI IMG/M metagenome (GOLD analysis project Ga0181417, IMG submission 130142) | Marine viral communities from the oligotrophic San Pedro Time Series (SPOT) site, San Pedro Channel, CA, USA - 40 SPOT_SRF_2013-02-13 | ecosystem: Environmental > Aquatic > Marine > Strait...
TAGACTATAATATAGATCCAGCTAAAAAATCTAATAAGCTAGTTAAAGCAGCTGTAGGTTATGTTAGTGGATTTGGATTCAGATGTAGATATAAACCAGACTTATTGCCTGGAGTATATGCTGCGGATAATATTGCAAACTAATAAACAATTAGACTATTTATTATATAATAGTTGTATTAATAAAACATTAAGAATATGCCCATAGCGGACGGATACGAAAACGAAAAAGGGAAGCGATTCCCAGCAAAGAAAAAGGCAACACCATTCCTAGATGAGTTTGGTGAAGACTTAACTAAAGCAGCACAAGAAGGAAAGCTCGACCCTATTATCGGAAGAGATCGTGAAATTTATAGAATTTGCCAGATCCTTGCAAGACGTAAAAAGAATAATCCAATTATACTTGGAGATCCAGGTGTAGGTAAGACTGCTATTGTAGAAGCTATTGCACAGAGAATTGTAAATAAGAAAGTTGCTAGAGTTCTTTTAAACAAGAGATTGATTTCTTTAAATATGACAACCATTGTTGCTGGTACTAAGTATCGTGGTGAATTTGAAGAGAGAATGAAGAATATTGTAGAAGAGCTTAAGCTGGCAGATGATGTAATAGTCTTTATTGATGAATTACATACTATCGTTGGAGCAGGTGGAGTTAGTGGAGCACTTGATGCTTCAAATATTCTTAAACCAGCATTGGCCAGAGGGTCCGTACAATGTATTGGAGCAACTACACTTGATGAATATAGAGAATCAATAGAAGACGATGGAGCGCTAACCAGAAGGTTTCAAGAGGTATTCATTAATGCACCAACAGTTGAAGAGTCAATCGAAATACTTACAAGAATTAAACACAAGTATGAAGAGCACCATTCAGTAGAATATTCTGAAGAAGCTTTAGAAGCCTGTGTAAGAATGTCTGAAAGATACATTAAATCAAGAGAATTACCGGACAAAGCTATTGACTTACTAGATGAAGCAGGGGCGAGAACGCACTTACTAGAGGTTAAAGTTCCGGCACGTATAAAGCAACTTGAAAAAGAATGTGAACTAACTAAAGTTAAAAAGAAAGAGTCTGTAGAGAAGCAAGATTATGAAGTTGCTGCTGCACTTAGAGATGAACAAATTAGCCTAGAAGCTAAGATCTTAGAAGAGACCCTAAAATGGGAAGCTGGTTTAAAAACTAAAAAGAGACAAGTAACTATCGATGATATTTGTGAAACCGTATCTATGCAAACAGGTATTCCTGTCACGCGCTTAGGCGCCGATGACATGAAGATGATTAAGCAAATGGCTGATTATATTAAGAAGTCTATTATAGGCCAAGACAAGGCTGTAGAAGCTTTAGCTAAAGTAATTAAAAGATCTAGAACTGGAGTTGCATCTTCAAAACAACCTACTGGTTCATTTATGTTTTTAGGTCCAACTGGAGTTGGTAAAACAGAAACTGTTAAAGCACTTTCAGAATATATGTTTGGAGATACTGATGCAATGATTAGAATTGACATGTCAGAGTATCAAGAAAAGTTTAATGTATCTAGATTGATTGGAGCTCCTCCAGGATATGTAGGCCATGATGATGGTGGTCAATTAACTGAAGCAGTAAGACGTAAGCCTTATTCAGTAGTCTTATTCGATGAGGTTGAAAAAGCACATCCAGATATTTTTAATACTTTACTTCAAGTTCTTGACGAAGGTAGATTAACAGATTCTAATGGTAGGGTGGTAGACTTTACTAATACTATAATAGTAATGACTTCCAACGTTGGTGCAAGAAAGCTTGCAGACTTTGGAACTGGTATTGGATTCTCTACATCATCTTCAATGTTAGAAGAACAAGCTAAGATGGATGGTATTATTAAGAAAGAACTAAAAAATAAATTTAGTCCAGAATTCTTAAATAGACTAGACGATATTGTTTTATTCGACCAATTAAAATCTGAAGATGTAATTAGAATTGTAGATATTGAACTTGATAAGTTTATTAGTAGAATGGGTAGACAAGATTATACATTTAAGTTTAATAAAAACGCAAAAGAGTTTCTAGCAAAAGAAGGTTACGACCAGAAGTATGGTGCAAGACCGATTAAGAGGGCAATTCAAAAGTATGTTGAAGATGTTGTTGCTGATGCTATTTTAGATGGCTCCTTAGTAGAAGGTAAGATACATGTTATCTCAAAAGACAAGAATCTAGATAAGCTAATTATTAAGTAAACCTTTTTTATTTAATTCATATAACTACTATAGTTATTTAAAATATAATACATGAGTTTTTCAAATACATTCATAAACATTATTAATCATATCGAAGAACAGAATCAATCTGCAGATCCAAGGGGTCTAAAAGTTAAAGAGTCAATTCTTTCAAACTTCGTTATAGATCCTAAAGAACCAATTGCAAACTTTGATAAAAGAAAGTTTAATTGGAAATACTTAGCAGGTGAATTAGCATGGTACTTAGACCAAGATAGAGATGTAGACTTTATTGGCTCATTCTCTAACTTCTGGGGCACATTAACTAACCCAGGTACAAATGAAATTAATTCTAATTATGGTTCTTTAATTTTTAACAAAGAACAATTTGGTTGGGTTATTGATTCGCTTGTTGCTGATAAGAATAGTAGACAGGCTATCATGTTTTTTAATCAACCTAAATTTCAATTTGAAGGTAATAAAGATTTTGTCTGCACGATGTACTCTAACTTCTTTATTAGAGAAAACAAATTAAATATGAAAGTTCAAATGAGATCTAATGATATATTCTATGGTCTTACATTTGATGCACCTTTCTTTTCATTCTTGTTACAATCTGTACATATTAAATTACTGGAAACTTATCCAGATCTACAATTAGGTGACTATTATCACTTCACTGATAACTTACATTTTTATGAAAGACATTTTAGTTTAGCAGACTCTATTAAGATAGAAAAGATTGACCCAGAGAAAGAACATACGTTTGTCATAAAAGAAGCATTTATTGACTATGATGGTGAGAAAGTTTTCTTAACAGAAAATGCAAAGGCTTATTGTAAAGAAATTTATGAAAGTATTAATGAAGATAGAACAACATCCCTAGATAAAGCAGGATATAAAAAACTTCTTGACAAATACTTTGTTATCTAATGAGTAAGGTACCTAAGATACACATTGACCCTAATAAAGTTTTGAGGGAAGATATAGATAAATTATTAATGTCCAAGTATGATATTTTCTATAGAAGAATTGTAGAATTTATATTAGAACGTATAGAAAGTAATAAGCCAAAAGATGAATTGTTAGCTATATTAGTTGATGACGAAGGAGCTGAATATCAAATGGACTTACCAAAAGAGGGTTATATAAAGTGTCTAGGAAAAGCAATGGATTACTTTTTAAGAATAGAGGAATACGAAACATGTGACCTCATCAAACAAATGAAAAAACAGATATAATGAATTACTTCCCAAAAGATAAAGAGTTTGAAAGATTCGCTAAGTCAGAATATAATGTAAGTTCTAATAATTTAGACTTATATAATAAGCAGGCTTCATTGACACCTTATATTCTTGAAGAAAGAGAAATGCGTATGACGCAAATGGACATCTTCTCAAGATTAATGGTAGATAGATTGTTATGGGTCGCAGGACCTGTGAATGATAATATGTCTACAATCGTCCAAGCACAGTTAATGTTTCTATCCTCTGCGGGAGCTGGAGACATTACAATGCATATCGATTCACCAGGAGGTTCGGTTAAATCTGGGCTATCTATGGTGGATGTGATGGAATACATTCCATGTGATATTAAAACAGTAAACACAGGAATGGCCGCTTCTATGGGTTCAGTACTTTTAGGAGCTGGAACAAAAGGCAAAAGATCTTCATTAAAACATTCAACCACAATGCTTCACCAGTCTTCTGGTGGATTTAGTGGTAACATACAAGACGCAGAAGTGGATTGGAAGGAATGGCAAAAGATTAATGATGAACTTTTTGTATTGTTAGGATCTTACTGCGGTAAGACTGCTAAACAAGTAAAAGATGATGCCACTAGAGACTTCTGGTTAAATGCTAAAGAAGCAATCAAGTATGGTATCATAGACGAAATTATTAAACCACAGAAATAATGCCAGATAAAAGAAAAAAACAAGAACAAGTTTTTATCGAGCTAGTTAATTTACAACTTAAACCACATGGTAAGACCTATGAGGATGTCAAAGGAGATCCGGAATGGTATATGAAGTACAAAACTTCTAGAGATTCTGAAAAGACCTTTATGTCTGAAGGCTCAGAACTTATTCGTAAAAAACTAGGCCTAACTAAAAAGTTAGCAGAAAAGGAAATGAGTTGGTTTGTTTTACAATGGGGCTTAACTACGGTTGAGGCCTTTGAAAACATGAAAATAGCTACTCAAATCACTGAAGATAAAAAATAAGAATTGACAACATTAAGTGTTAAGGATCGAGGGATGATAAATCCTAGATATGCTAAACGTATAATAATTTGGCATGATATTACAGATCGTGGTCAAAGTCAATTTCAAATACTTCATAAAAAGAGCTACTTCCATAATCCCACCATGGAAGGTGTCCCTCAAAAATACAGAGTTAGAAAAACTTTTAAAGGGGCCGAAGATGCAGCAATACATCTCTTATTAAATTATACTAAATATTTTTAAACTAAGATCTAGTATTTACTAAAATGATAGTGAAATACATATATCATGAGTAAGTATAAAATACCAGTTTGGATAGATGAGGGCCCGATGGACCTGGAATATAAGACTTTGAAGATGATGGCAAGGGTCAAACACTTGCAACAAACATTACTCCTAGGAGGTTTACAAAAAGTTTTAATAGAAGTAGATGATACATTAGATTATCTATATAGATATGATGCCCAACAAGTAACTAGAGTTAAACCACATGAGTATGAAGTCATGGGATTACAATGGGAAGATCTAGAAATGGTATTTACTACTGCTGAAGAATTAGAAACTAATGCTGTACTAGATAAATTAGTTGAAGATTCTATAGATAGGTTCGAAGAATTACATAGTAGGTGTAGAGAATTATGGAGAGAAATAGAAGATACTATTAAATATAGTTATATAGGAGATCGAAAGTATTTCTTAAGCGACGGTTTTGTTTTTATTAAAACACCTAACGATCAACTACATATTTATTATTTTACAAAACCTACTAAAACTTTTAAAATGCATTGGAAAGATTTTAAAATGTCACATATTAAAACAGAAAAGTGGGACGAAGATACTTATTTCGCTAGATTAGAAGAAATTTCTAGTAAAAAATCCGGTAAAATATTGATAAAAGTAAACCTAGAAAAAGAAACTGAAATTGAAAATCACGCCATGGCCGTAATAAACTATTGTATATTTAGTCTTTTACGCAAAGATTACACCTTTTAGGTAGATAGTTAATAATTTTAGCGTGATATATAATAAAACAGAAAAATACAAAAACTAATTATGCCAAACGTGACTAGTCAAAATTTGTTTGCGGTTTTACCTTCAATGATAAACATCATTAGAGGTCAAGCAACGAGCGCTAAAGTTACATTACATAAAAATTATGTAGGTAACGGTATACCTGTAGCCTTAATGAATGAGGTACTGGTAGAATATATTGATGGTGATAATCAAGTCATCAAAACTCAATCTTTAGGAGCTAATAACTTAATACATGGTACTGGCGAGACTGCCAACCAAATATCTATAGAAATAACTGCAGGTGAATCTGCAGCATTAAACCTATCTCAAGCAGGTATTTCAGGTGAACTGTATGTTAGAATTTCAGTTACTGAACAATCAAGTGTTATTATATTACCAAAATTAAAAATTGGTAATGTATATGATGCTGGAGATAATATAGGAGAGATTGTAGCTTCAAGATTTACAGTACCTTCAACAGTATATAAGGTTGCAAAATTAGGAAGCGGAGACTATGCTAGTTTCCATCCTGCTGCAGGCGAAATGATATTTAACTCAAGTGTTCCTTCACAGATTACTATGGTTAAAGTATCTAACCAAGATGATAAAGGTTTTAAAAACCAATGGTTAGAGACTGTATTAGGTGATAGAATTGGTGTAGATGGATTGACAAACTCAATCTTCTTTACAAACGTAAATAACACTTCTGAGTATTCTTTATTTAGAATTACAAATTATCAAAGAATTGATGTTAATGGTAATACTGCAGATACAGATCTTTCAGATGCTATTCAATTAGGGCTTATCTACGAAGGTAACTCTTCTTCAGCTGGAGATAATTATACTCTTGCTATCGATGATGCATTAGGTATATTTACAGAGTCTTATCAAGGTTTACTTTCACAAGGTATTCAAATTACAACTCCAAATATCCCAGGCGGTGTTAATGGTATTAGAGAATTATTCTTTACCGGAGCTTCAGTTACTGGTACTGCAGGTGCGCAAGCCACTGATGGTGAATTAACTATCGATATTGCTCCTGGTCAAAAAGGTGATACTGGTGAAAAAGGTGAAATTGGTGAAAAAGGTGATACTGGTGAAAAAGGTGATACTGGTTCAAAGGGTGAAATTGGTGAAAAAGGTCAAAAAGGTGAAATAGGTGTTACTGGTGATAAAGGTGATACTGGTGAAAAGGGTGATGATGGTTCTACGGCATATCAAGTTTATGCAGACTCAATGGCTAATCCACTTAACGAAAGTGATTGGTTAAACTCTTTACTCGGTCCACAAGGTCCTGAAGGTATTCAAGGTCCTGCTGGAACTGATGGTCAAGATGGTATTGCCGGAGCTAAAGGTGATGTTGGTCCTGCTGGAGCTAAAGGTGATATTGGTCCTGCTGGTCAAGATGGTGCTGCTGCAAATGCTGGTGCTAAAGGAGACGAAGGTGCTGCTGGTCCTGCTGGTCCTGCTGGTGCTAAAGGTGACGAAGGTGCTGCTTCTATAGTTGCAGGTCCTGCTGGTCCTCAAGGTGCTAAAGGTGATGTTGGTCCTACTGGTGCTAAAGGTGACGAAGGTGCTGCTTCTACAGTTGCAGGTCCTGAAGGTCCTACTGGTTCAACCGGTGCAACTGGTGCTAAAGGTGACACAGGTGCTAAAGGTGATGCTGGAGCTGCTGGTCAAGATGGTGGCGCAGGTCAAACTGGTCAAAAAGGTGATACAGGTGACGTTGGAGCTACTGGTCTAAAAGGAGATGCTGGAGCTGCTGGAGCTGCTGGTCAAGATGGTGCTGCTGGTCAAGATGGTGCTGCTGGTCAAGATGGTGCTGCTGGAGCTAAAGGTGATGTTGGTCCTGCTGGTTCAACTGGTGCAACCGGTCAAGATGGTGCTGCTGGAGTTGCTGGTGATAAAGGAGATCAAGGAGATCAAGGTGTTCAAGGTGATGCTGGTATACAAGGTGATAAAGGTGCTCAAGGTGACGCAGGTATTCAAGGTGTTCCTGGTCAAGATGGTGCTGCTGGTGCTGCTGGTGCTAAAGGTGATGCTGGTGCTGCTGGTCAAGATGGTGCTGCTGGTGCTGCTGGTGATAAAGGAGATCAAGGTATTCAAGGTCAACAGGGTATAGCTGGAGCTAAAGGTGACGATGGTGCTGCTGGTCAAGATGGTGCTGCTGGTGCTGCTGGTGCTGCTGGTGCTAAAGGTGATGAAGGTGCTGCTTCTACAGTTGCAGGTCCTACTGGAGCTAAAGGAGATCAAGGTGATACAGGTGCTGCTGGTCCAACCGGTCAAACCGGTCAAGATGGTGCTGCTGGTGCTGCTGGTGCTGCTGGTGCTAAAGGTGATGCTGGAGCTAAAGGAGATCAAGGTGATACAGGTGCTAAAGGTGATGAAGGTGCTGCTTCTACAGTTGCAGGTCCTACTGGAGCTAAAGGAGATCAAGGTGATACAGGTGCTAAAGGTGATGATGGTGCTACTGGCGCTAAAGGTGACGAAGGTGCTGAAGGTCCTCAAGGTATAGCTGGAGCTAAAGGTGATAATGGTGCTACTGGCGCTAAAGGTGATGATGGTGCTGAAGGTCCTGCCGGTCCTCAAGGTGCTAAAGGTGATGTTGGTCCACAAGGTTCACAAGGTATTCAAGGTGGCGTAGGTCCTGGTATTACACTTATAGGTAACGTACCAACTATTGCTCAATTACCTCCAAATGGAAATACACAGGGTGATGCTCATATTGTACAATCAGATGATTCGATGCATATCTGGAACGGTAGTGCATGGATAGACGGTGGTTCAATACAAGGTCCACAAGGTCCTCAAGGTATTCAAGGTCCTGTTGGTACTAAAGGTGACGAAGGTGCTGCTTCTACGGTTGCAGGTCCTGCTGGTCCTCAAGGTGCTAAAGGTGATGTTGGTCCACAAGGTGCTAAAGGCGATGTTGGTCCACAAGGTCCTCAAGGTAATCAAGGTAATCAAGGTAATATTGGTCCTGACGGTCCTGCTGGTCCTCAAGGTGCTAAAGGTGATGTTGGTCCTCAAGGTGGTCAAGGTAATGTTGGTCCTGAAGGTCCTGAAGGTCCTCAAGGTACAATAGGTAATACTGGTGCTAAAGGTGATACTGGTGCTAAAGGTGATGCTGGTGCTAAAGGCGATGTTGGTCCTCAAGGTAATATTGGTCCTGAAGGTCCTGGTGGAGCTAAGGGTGACGAAGGTGCTGCGATTACAGGTCCTACGGGTGCTAAAGGTGATACTGGAGCAGGCGGTGGAAACAAATATTTAGCTCTTGTACAGTTTAACGTATCCGAAGATATTGCAAGTGTAAGTATGGTAGATCCAGGTGGTAATGGTGACTTCATAACATCAGGTATTACAACTTCAACTTCAACAGGTGGTAACGGAGAAAAGTTTGGAGAATTCTCATTCTCAAATGAAACTCTTGCGCCTTCTGCTATAATTATCTATGCTGCCGATATGAATAACAGCAAATATAAAATTACGCACTTAAACTCAGGTGGTGATAATTCAAGTTATGAATTAACAGGTGTTTCATTTAGTAACACAAGTGGAAACAATTATGATTCTAACTTATTCTCAGCGTTTGGAAGTGCAACCATTAAATTAGATTTAACAAAATCTAATATTGATTATGTAAGAGATAGTATTCCTCCACAGTTTAAGGAAGCTCACGCTTACATTCTATTTCAATTTTAATAAATAATTAACTAGGGGTAGCTTCGGCTACCCCACTATATAAAAAGAAAAATAAAATATGTCATTAACATTAACACCAATCACATTAAGCGCAACCATAGATACATTTGTAGGCGCTGATCTATATGGTGAATCTGATGGTTTAGGTTTAGGATCTCAATACTTAACATACAATATAAGTCTTAAGAATATTAACCCGCAAAACCACTCTGATTCTAGTACAAGAGAACCTCTTCAATATAATGGATTAGATATTCAATCAGGTATGTTTATTTCTGATACTGGTGGTGGAACTATTTTGAAGATTGTTTCAATATCTGATAAAGGACTTGGTTCTTTATCATGTGTAGTAGAAGATGTTGACATGATGTCTTATAGACTTAATTCTGTAAATTCAATGGCAGCGGAAGAGTCAATCGTTGTATTTGCTTTAAACCCAGAAGGTGAACCTGTATTTGCAGGATCTCCTTTTCAAGTTACAGCTTTACAAAAGATTCTTTCTAGATTTAGCTTAAACGAAAAAGATGATAGGGTTAAATTTTCACACGCACTTAGTACAAATCTATCAAAAGGTGATATTGTAGCAGTAGATAATACTGGTAAGTTAGTAAAATACGGAACTGCAAATAGTTCAGATACTAAAATAGGTATTGTTGTTGATGTATATAAAGGTTCAAAAGATATTTTTGTGAAACCATTTAATGATATTGTAAGAAATTACTCAGCTGCAGAAAAACTAACAGGTAATCCTGGTCAAGTATATTATACAGATCCTTCTAATTTAGGAGATGTTACTACTGCAACTGGCGGTAAAGCTGTGTTTATGCACTTAAATTCTAAGATTGCAACAACTGCTGAAATTACATCATCTACTAATCCAGGTGCAGGAGATACTATTACTATTAATGGTGTAACTGTATTTGATGGACCCAATGGTGATTCTGTAGCAGATACTGCTGCATGGGCATCTTCACTAAATACTCAAACTTCTTCTACAAATGTTTCTGCAGCGATTACACAAGCTCCAGGACAATTAAATGCTGAAGGTAATACAATGGCTTATCCAGGAACTATTGCGGGACAAGATATGGTTATCTTTACAAACGTACAAGGTTCTGCTCCGGCAGCCGGTGCTTTTGCAGCATGTACAATAAGTGATGGTAATAATACTGCAACTGTAGAATTTAATAATCCAGATGCTACTGTAAATTATGGGACTATATATGAATATGCAGGCCCTAACGCTATTTTAGCAGCTTTTAATACAGCTATTACAAATGGAGGATTAGATATTACTGCAGCATTATATACATCCTCATCAAACGCTGGTCAAGCTATAGAACTAACTACAACAGGATCTGCAACAGGTATTACACTAGCAAATACACAAGCTGATGAATTTGGAATTAATATTGTAGGTTCTGGTAATGCAACAGGTTTAAGTACTTCTGCAACATTAGGAGCTTCAACTCTAACTTTAACAAGAGCTTCAGGTGGATCTATTGAAATTGATGGTACTCCTCTTAATGGTGGTTATATAAACCAATCGGGTGTTGTATCTTCAAACTCCGGTAGAGTACCTTATTTATTAATGATAGAATCTGAAGGTGGAGGCGGTGTTGCTGAAACTGGAGTTGCTACTAGATCTGATTACAATCAAACTGCAAGTGTAACTTCAAGTGATGGAGATACTACCGGAGCAACAATTACATATACTCCATTTAGTGATAGTGCAGTTATTGTAAAAGTAAATGGTTTACAAATTAATTTAGGCGATGGTGCTAAAGATCAAGCCGCTTATTTCTCCGCAGATGGAGGAACAACTGCAAAGTCAGTCTCTGATATTGCAGCAGGAGATACTCTATATTGGATGGGATCTATTTCGGGCTATCAATTAGAAGCTGATGATGAGATTGATGTTGTATATGATAAGTCATCTAACGACTAAATATTTGCATATTTAAAATATTAAAGGGACCTAAGGTCCCTTTTTTTATGATATTGTAATATCTTTTAAAATAAATCATGTAATTTACATATATCTAGTAAATACACTGTTTAGTTAAGATAAATACAAAGAGGAGACACTAACGTCTCTTTAGGCCTAAATAAACAATTATATAACATGGCAAGATTAAAAGTAAAACAAATTAGTGACTTTACAAGTGCTGTTCAGAATCTTATCGATAATGATCCGAACCAGTCTGCTGCTATAATCTCTGCAATTTCTACTGAAGCTGATGCGGTATCTACCGCTTTAGTGAATGAAATTTCAGCGACGAACACTGACGTTTCAACGTTAACTAGTGGTTTAGCTGCTGTTTCTACATCTGAAGCTGCTGTATCTGCATCTGAAGCTGCTGTATCTGCTGCATTAGTATCTGAAATTGGTGCTACTAATAGTGACGTTTCAACGTTAACTAGTAACTTAGCTGCTGTTTCTACATCTGAAGCTGCTGTATCTGCATCTGAAGCTGCTGTATCTGCTGCATTAGTATCTGAAATTGGCGCTACTAACACTGACGTTTCAACGTTAACTAGTAACTTAAGTGCTGTTTCTACATCTGAAGCTGCTGTATCTACTGCTTTAGCATCTGAAATCTCTACTACTGGTGGAGAAATCTCTACGCTAAACGGTGACATAACTTCTATTGATACGAAATTAGCTGGTATGGGTACATCTGCAAATATTACGTCATTAGACACGTATGCGGATGATATTTCTGCTGACTTATTAGCTGAAATTGGTGCTACTAATAGTGACGTTTCAACGTTAACTAGTAACTTAGCTGCTGTTTCTACATCTGAAGCTGCTGTATCTGCATCTGAAGCTGCTGTTTCTGCATCTGAATCTGCTGTATCTACTGCGGTTGCTGGTATTTTATCAGGAGCTAACGCTAATACAGACACATTTGCTGAGGTAATTTCATACATTAACTCTGTTGATGACGCAAGTGACTTAGATTTAGTTAATGAGCTAGCATCTGTTGATAGTGCAATTGCAACTGTTTCTACTGCTTTAGTAAATGAAATTAGTGCTACTAACACTGACGTTTCAACGTTAACTAGTAACTTAAGTGCTGTTTCTACATCTGAAGCTGCTGTATCTGCTGCATTAGTATCTGAAATTGGCGCTACTAACTCTGACGTTTCAACGTTAACTAGTAACTTAAGTGCTGTTTCTACATCTGAAGCTGCTGTATCTGCATCTGAAGCTGCTGTATCTGCTGCTTTAGCATCTGAAATCTCTACTACTAATGGAGAAATCAGTACGTTACAGACTAAGGTAACTCAGTTAGAAGGTGATTCAGAATACATTCATGACTATGCTACAATGGCGTCTGCAACTCAGTTCAGATGTAACACGGCTGTAGAACATGGATCTGATGATGACATGCAAGTTTACATTAACGGACATGCAATCGGAAGAGTAAGATCAGTCGATGGTACTAAGTACGGATGGGAGCATAATGCAAGTAATACAGTTTTCGACCTTCATAACATAGGGTACAACCTAGAAGGAGATGACGTAATTTACGTTGTTGCTCACAAGTAATAGTTAAATCTGTTATTAAAGTCTAATTTGATTAGAAAATTAAAGGGTCCTTCGGGACCCTTTTTTATTTTAATGATATATAGTATAACATAACTAAACTTTCATATAATATGACTAAAACAGGAACCAAACCTAGGGTAATAGGTATTACTATTGGACTTAAAACATCCAATGAAGACATGTGGATAAATGGTATTAAGATGAATGCAATATTTTTAGCGAACGTATTAAAAAAAGTAGGTCATCATGTTTATCTTTTAGATACTAGTAATTATGTTGGAAGAGATGCGCTTACTGGTAAATTAAATTCTAAAGAATTAGCGTGGGATAATGAAGAATTTCCTTGCTATGATTATTTAAAAAAATCTAAAGAATGTGATATTCTTATATGTCTAGGAACTACTTTAAATCCCAAACAAACAATAGAATGGAAATCAGGTAGAAAATACAAAAAAGTTATTAAATATGCATGTGGTAATAATTACGTTGTTGATATGGAAAATATGATATTCCATGGCGATACAAAAATGAAACCAACATACAATCGCGAGGTAGATGCTGTTTGGTATGTGCCACAGCAAGGTTATCAGAACCATGAGTATTATCGTGTAACTAATAGGTTACTACCACACCAGGTTATGCCAGTGCCTTTTGTGTGGGACCCTATGTTTATAGACCAATCAGAAAAACATTATGGTGATACTTTCGATGCTGATGGAAATAAGATGCCTACTTTAGAAGGTATAGTTCCTGTCTATAAACCTGGTAAAAAAATAGAAGATAAACAATTAATCGTTTTCGAACCTAATCTTAATGTAGTAAAATTTAGCATGATTCCTACATTAATAGCTAATGATTATCTTTTAAAAGGTGGTGACGTCTTTAATAAGTTTCATATTGTTAGTGCTCAAAGATTATATAAAAACCCTTTGTGGAGAGAATTTGTTGCAGGCTTAGATATTACACATATTAAAAACAAAGACGATAATACTATATTACAAGTACAACATAGATGGCCGGTGCATTATCTTTTAGCTCAATGGACAGATATAGTCATTTCACACCAATGGGAAAATCCGCTTAATTATGCATATTTAGATTGTCTTTATTTACAATTTCCTTTAGTACATAATGCAGACTTCATAAAAGACGCCGGATATTATTATCCTGATTTTGAAATTGGTAAGGGTGCTTCACAACTAAAAAATGCACTAGACAACCATGACGATAATATAGATGCATATAATGAACAAAGCGAAGAAGTCCTAACAAGATATACTACCTTTAATGAAGATCTAGTATTAACATATAGTAAATTAATTGATAATTTGTGGGAAGGTAAAAATCTTCACAATCTATCTTTAAAATATAATTGGGAAACAAATCTTTATTTCGACTAAAAATTAAGATAGAACAAAAAGTAAAGGGATATATACAATAACGCGATAACTAATAAAAATACAACTGTATTTAATGTCTAGACTAAAATTAAAACAGATTCAAGAGCTTTTAGTCTCCGGAGCATCAAACGGGGATTTCTTAGCATATAATTCCACAAACCAAAAGTGGGAAAACAATTCAGCGCCTCTAGATGGAGCAAAAGGTCAAAAGGGTGAAATAGGAGCAAAAGGTCAAAAGGGAACTTTAGGATCTGATGGCGGTACTGGTACTAAAGGTGCACAAGGAGAAGACGGTGCAACTGGTCAAAAAGGCCAAAAGGGTGAACTAGGTGCTCAAGGTGAAAAAGGTAATACAGGCCCTCAAGGTGAAAAAGGTAACATTGGTGTTAAAGGAGCAACGGGTCCACAAGGTGGTACTGGTGCTGATGGTCCTCAAGGTGAACAAGGAGATGTTGGTAATACAGGCCCTCAAGGTGGTCAAGGTGCTAAAGGTAATACAGGTCCAACCGGTCCACAGGGTGGTCAAGGTGATACAGGACTAACAGGTCCTCAGGGTGCCAAAGGTAATACAGGTCCCGTTGGTGAAACTGGAGCCGGAGGTGCTAAAGGTAATACTGGTCCTCAAGGTGGTCAAGGTGATACAGGCCCAACTGGTCCTCAAGGTCAAAAGGGTCAAAAAGGTACAACTGGATCTCCAGGTGGTACTGGTGAAAAAGGTCAAAAGGGTGAAATAGGTCCCCAGGGCCCAACAGGTTTAAAGGGCAATACAGGTCCTCAAGGTAACCAAGGTGATACTGGTGCTAAAGGAGCAACTGGTTCACAAGGTCCAACTGGTCCTGAAGGTGCCAAAGGTAATTTAGGTCCTCAAGGTGGTCAAGGAGCTAAAGGTGATACAGGTGCTCAGGGTCCTCAAGGTAATACAGGTCTTCAAGGTAATGGTGGTAATACAGGTCCCCAAGGTGAAGATGGTCCAACAGGTCCAACAGGCTCAACAGGTCCACAGGGTGACGGTGGTGCAACTGGTCCTCAAGGTGAACAAGGTAATGGTGGTAATACAGGTCCCCAAGGTCAAAAAGGCCAAAAGGGTGAAATAGGTCTAACTGGTGCTAAAGGTAATACAGGTCCAACAGGTCCAACAGGTCCTAAAGGTAATACAGGTCCTAATGGTATAAATGGTGCAACTGGTCAAAAAGGCCAAAAGGGTGAAGTAGGTCCAGGTGGTAATACAGGTCCACAAGGTGGTCAAGGTGATACAGGACTAACTGGTCCAACTGGTGCTAAAGGTAATTTAGGTCCAGGTGGTGCAACAGGCCCTAAAGGTGGTACTGGTGCTAAAGGTAATACAGGCCCAACTGGTCCTCAAGGTGAAACCGGCCCACAAGGTACTGCAGGTACTTCTGGTCAAAAAGGTCAAAAAGGTCAAACTGGTCCTCAGGGTGAACAAGGTATATCTGGAACAAGTGGCTCAAAGGGTCAAAAGGGTGAAGTAGGTGCTCAAGGTAATGGAGGTGCTCAAGGCCCTAAAGGTAATACAGGTCCTCAAGGTCCAACAGGTCCAACTGGTGCTAAAGGTAATTTAGGTCCAACAGGTCCAACAGGTCCAACTGGTGCTAAAGGTAATACAGGTCCTCAAGGTAATTCAATTACAGGTCCAACTGGTCAAAAAGGTCAAAAGGGTGAAGTAGGTAATACAGGTCCTCAAGGTCAAAAAGGCCAAAAGGGTGAAGTAGGCCCTCAAGGTGTCGGAGGTGAAAGAGGTGGAACTGGTGTAACAGGCCCTAAAGGTAATACAGGTCCAACAGGTCCAACTGGTGCTAAAGGTAATACAGGTCCTCAAGGTGGTCAAGGTGCTAAAGGTAATATAGGTATTACTGGTGATCAAGGTGATACTGGTTTAAGTGGTGTAACCGGTCCAACTGGTTCAACAGGCCCTCAAGGTGGTACTGGTCCTAAGGGTCAAAAAGGTATTCAAGGTCCAACTGGAGCTAAGGGTAGTACAGGACCTAATGGAGCTAAAGGTAATACAGGTCCTCAAGGCGGAACTGGAGCTAAAGGTAATACAGGTCCTCAAGGCGGAACTGGAGCTAAAGGTAATACAGGTCCTCAAGGTGGTCAAGGTGCTAAAGGTAATACAGGTCCAACAGGTCCAACAGGCCCTAAAGGTAATACAGGTCCAACAGGTCCAACAGGTCCTAAAGGTAATACAGGTCCTCAAGGTGGTCAAGGTGCTACTGGTCCTCAAGGTGATACTGGTCTAACTGGTCCAACTGGTCCAACTGGTGCACAAGGTGGCGGTGGTGCGCAAGGACCTCCAGGTAATATTGGTTCTCAAGGCGGCGGTGGTGCTCAAGGTGCAACTGGTGCTAAAGGTCAAAAAGGTGCAACTGGTCCTACTGGTCCTCAAGGTGCTAAAGGTAATACAGGTCCTCAAGGTGGTCAAGGTGCTAAAGGTAATACAGGTCCTCAAGGCGGAACTGGAGCTAAAGGTAATACAGGTCCTCAAGGCGGAACTGGAGCTAAAGGTAATACAGGTCCTCAAGGCGGAACTGGAGCTAAAGGTAATACAGGCCCTCAAGGTCCAGGTGGAGCTAAAGGTAATACAGGTCCTCAAGGTGGAACTGGACCTAAAGGTAATACAGGTCCAACAGGTCCTCAAGGTGCCAAAGGTAGTATGGGTCCTCAAGGTCCTCAAGGTTCTTCTGGTGGTGCAGGTGCTAAAGGTGAAAAAGGTCAACAAGGTCCAACAGGTCCTCCTGGCCCAACTTATTACTCAGATAGTAGATTAAAGACAATTGATGCTCCTGTAGGAAATGCACTTGAAGGCGTAAAAACATTAAGAGGTGTTGTTTGGAATAATAACGAATTAGCTAATTCATTAGGCTTTACAGATACAGCTCCTCAAATAGGTGTAATTGCACAAGAAATACAAGCGGTATTCCCAGAACTCGTCTACGAGCTTTACGGGCATGCTGGTTATTTAGGTGTTGATTATGCTAAACTGCCGGCAGTATTGGTAGAAGCAATAAAAGATTTAGATACTAAGTTAACTAATATTGAAACCCAATTAAATAGCGGAAACTAACAGATGGCTAGATTAAGAGTAAAACAGTTTGAAGGTATACAATTAACATCTCCCGTTCAAACAGGAGACTACTTAGCATGGGACTCGTCTGTCGGTGCTTTTGTAAACACAACTCCCCCTTCTGATGGAGCCAAAGGTGAAGTCGGTGCTCAAGGTGGCGGAGGTGATTTTGGTCAGAAAGGTGCTCAAGGTCCTCAAGGTGCTAAAGGTGAAATAGGTCCAACAGGTCCAGGTGGTGCTAAAGGTCAAAAGGGTGAAATAGGTCCTCAAGGTCCTCAAGGGGATCAAGGTGCTCAAGGTTCTTCTGGTGGTGGAGGTCTTCAAGGAGATCAAGGTGCTAAAGGTGCTCAAGGTGTTCAAGGTGGACAAGGTCCTCAGGGTGAACAGGGTAGAGATGGTGGAATTGGTCAAACCGGAGATGTTGGTACTCAAGGCGGTCAAGGTGCTAAAGGTAATATAGGTATTCAAGGTGGACAGGGTCCTACTGGTGGTATTGGAGATCAAGGTAAGACTGGTTCGAGAGGGATTGCTGGTGATGTTGGTGATACTGGTGCTAAAGGTAATCTTGGTTCAACTGGTCCTCAAGGTCTAAATGGTACTGGTGGTGATATTGGCCAGCAAGGTCAACAAGGTCCCCAGGGTCAAAAAGGTGAACGAGGCGTAACTGGTCCTCAAGGTGAACAAGGTCCTACTGGTGATCAAGGTGCTAAAGGTAATCTTGGTATAGCAGGTCAAAAAGGTGCTCAAGGAGCAATAGGTAATCAAGGTGCTAAACCTAAACCTGGTGATACAGGTCCTATTGGTGATACTGGAGGTGTTGGTGATACTGGTCCACAAGGTGGTCAAGGTGATCAAGGTGCTAAAGGTGTAATCGGTTCTCAAGGTCAAAAAGGTGAAACTGGTCCAACTGGTCCAAAAGGTGGTCAGGGTAGAAAAGGTGAAACTGGTCCTCAAGGACCGGTAGGTGAAAAAGGTGTTATAGGTTCTCAAGGTGCTAAAGGTGGTTCTGGTTCTGGCGGTGGTACTGGTTCGCCAGGTGGAGTTGGCGATCAAGGTGCAACTGGTCCTCAAGGACCGATAGGTGATAGAGGTGCAACTGCAAAAGATGGTGCAAAAGGCCAAAAAGGTGACGATGGTGCACAAGGCCCTCAAGGTGGTCAAGGTGCTAAAGGTAATATAGGTCTTCAAGGAGGTACTGGAAGTCAAGGTTCTTCAGGTGGTACTGGAAGCCAAGGTTCGACAGGTGGTAGTGGTGCAACTGGTCCTCATGGTGCAACAGGTCCTCAAGGACCGATAGGTGATAGAGGTCCTGCAGGTAGTAATGCTGCGAATGGTGCAAAAGGTGATACAGGTGCTCAAGGCCCTCAAGGTGGCGCTGGTGCTAATGCAAAAAGTGGTGCAAAAGGTGAACGAGGAATAACAGGTGCTGTTGGCTTTATAGGTACTCAGGGTGGTATAGGTGATACTGGCCCTCAAGGTGCTAAAGGTAGTACTGGTTCTGGAGGTGGTATTGGTTCTCAAGGTGGTACTGGTGCAAAGGGTGTAACTGGTGACCAAGGAAAAGCTGTTACTGGCCCGCAAGGTAAAACTGGTACAGGAGGTGATCAGGGTGTAACAGGTGGAACTGGTCCAAAAGGTCAAAAGGGTCAAACAGGCGGTCAAGGTGGCCAAGGATTTGATGGTATAAGAGGTGGAACAGGCCCGCAAGGTCCTACTGGTGATCAAGGTGGCCAAGGCCCTAAAGGTCCTACTGGTGACCAAGGTGGTACTGGTCCTCAAGGTGGTATAGGTGACCAAGGTGGCCAAGGTGAAATAGGTAGACAAGGTCCAACTGGTCCTCAAGGTCCTACTGGTCCTCAAGGTCCAACTGGCCCTAAAGGTGGTTTTGGTACGATAGGGGCTTCAGGTGGTTCTGGTTCTGGTGGTGGAGCCGGCTCTTCAGGTGGTGGAGGTTCTCAAGGTCCAACAGGTCCACAAGGTGGTATAGGTGCTCAAGGTCCAACAGGCCGTCAAGGCAGTATAGGCGATCAAGGTGGAACAGGTCCTCAAGGAGGCGGCGGTGACCAAGGTGGCCAAGGCCCTAAAGGTCCTACTGGTGATCAAGGTGGAACAGGCCCTAAAGGTCCTGCTGGTAACCAAGGTGGTACTGGTCCTCAAGGTGGACAAGGTGAATTAGGTCTTAAAGGTCGTGCTGGTGGTCAAGGTCCAACAGGTCCAAAAGGTCAACAAGGTCCAAGGGGTGCAAACGGTTTTCCTGGTTCTCAAGGTCCAACAGGCCCAACAGGTCCTAAAGGTGCTTTTGGTACTGGTGGTAGTACTGGTTCTACAGGTGGTCAAGGTGTAGGAGGTAGTCAAGGTCCAACAGGCCCACAAGGTGGTATAGGTGATCAAGGTGGAACAGGCCCTAAAGGTCCTACTGGTGATCAAGGTGGAACAGGCCCTAAAGGTCCTACTGGTGATCAAGGTCCAACCGGTCCTAAAGGTCCTCAAGGTAATACTGGTCCAACCGGTCCACAAGGTGGTATAGGTGATCAAGGTGGAACAGGGAAACAAGGTCCTATTGGTGATCAAGGTCGTCAAGGTGGACAAGGTGGAACAGGTGATCAGGGTATTTCTGGGTTTTTTGGTAACCAAGGTGCTAAAGGTCAAAAAGGTCAAAGAGGTAATTATGGTCCTCAAGGTCCTCCAGGAGGTCCTCAAGGTTCAGGTGATAATGATCTAAAAATGGATCCCGAAGGAGGAAGATCTGATGAAAGACTTAAGAGTATTCAAGGCGCTATTCAAAACGCCACATCTAAAGTAAAACAAATGAATGGTTATTACTTCTATGCAAATGATTTAGCTGATGAATTTGGTTATGATAGAGTAGAAGAAGGCGAACAAAAACCTAGAAGACTTGGACTTATTGCTCAAGAACTTCAAGCGATTGAACCTGATTTAGTTGAAGAATTACCACATATTCCTGGATATTATTCTATTAATTACCCTCACTTAAATGCAGTCCTTGTTGAAGCATTAAAAGAACTAGATATTAGAGCTGAAGCTGCAGCAATTCAAGCAGGACTATAATGTCATTACTTCTACTTTCTAAAAGAGAAGATATAATAATTTCAGCTTTCTTAACTGAAGTGGAATTAAACCCAATGGATTCACTTACTTTCTTTGACGGTGGTAAGTTTTTCCACTTACAGGGACTGGTATCTAATCAAAGTAAATATATCGCTGGAGTTAAGTCTGGTGATTTCAATTCTATTCCAGAATATGAGTTTAGACAATTCTTAATTTATGAAGACCACTATGCACAAATCTATACAGGTGATGCTTTATATGGTACTTATGAATTTAAACTAGATAATCTAATAGCAATAGGCAATGAATGTAATCCTGAGATGGCAAAGGATATAGCCATTTCAGTGGCTTCTAAGGATATGGTCACTAAAGATGTAATATCTAATATCATAAGCGAGAAAGCATGGTGGGGATTATTTGGAGCTGCTGAGGAATGTTCTTTTAGACTATCTGAATGGAATACCAAAGGAGAACTAATATCCAATGATATTAGCCGCATAAAACTAAGGTGGATAAATAAACAAACGTAATATTAATTGTATAACTGTTAAACATTATTTAGACATGAATGATAAATTTATTTATGATACCGCGGAAAATGATCCGCAACAATATTACTGGTTTCAAGAAGCTCTAACTAAAGAGGAAGTAGATAAGGTAATAGCATTAGCTAGTGAATTACCAGAAGCAGAAAGAGCAACAACTATCGGAGATGAAAAAGGAGGCTCTGTTAGATCTTCTATGGTTAAATGGATTCCTAGAAATAATTCTAATTGGGATTGGTTATATGAGAGAATGATGAATCTTTCTGTTGAAGCTAATGATACACTTTGGAGATTTGATTTAAGAACAGCGTTAGAAGCAATCCAATATACCGAGTATTATGCTTCAGAAAATGGGCATTATGATTGGCATCAAGACATAGGTATTGGAGTATTACCATCTAAAAGAAAAGTTTCGATTACAATTCAATTATCAGAATCTGATGATTATGAAGGTGGGGAATTATTAATTTGTGTAGGTAGCAACGGGAATGGTGAACTAGATAACAATAGAGTTTGCCCTAGGGGTAAAGGTGTTGGAGTTTTATTTCCAAGTTACATGATGCATAGAGTAACTCCTGTTACTAAAGGAACTAGAAAATCTTTAGTTCTCTGGGTTGGAGGCGGCCATTATAGATAATATATGAAAGTACTTATTTACACGGGGTATCAAAAAACACCATGGGACGGAAATACTGAAAGTGGGCTTGCTGGTTCAGAAATAGCAGTAATTAAATTAGCAGAAGAGTTTGTAAACTTTGGATATAAAGTTGTAGTATCAGGTGGTGTTTTACATTCTGGTAAGATTAGAGGAGTTGAATATTGTAACCTAGACCATATACACCAATTACATTTTAATACATTTGATATTATTTTAGGTAGTAGTTATGCACATTTTGCTTTAGAATTTAAAGAATATTCAAAAGCTAAAAAAATATTTTGGGCTCATAATACAGAATGCCACCATTGGTATAAAGGTGAATTAATAGATCCAGAACTTGTTCAAAATATATTATCTTATTCACATGATTATATTGATGCTACAGTTGTATTAACTTATTGGCATAGTTGGAAATGGGGAGATAATTATGCTTGGGTAAAAGAGAAACAGGCTAAAATAGGTAATGGTATTGACAAATCTACCTTTATTGGACATCCTAAGAAAAAGATTAATTCATTTATATGGTCTTCGGCTATTGATAGAGGTTTAATAGACTTATTAAAAAACTGGCCTAGAATTAAAGAAGCATTACCGGATGCTACTTTAAATGTTTATTGGCCAGTATATTCTAATGAGTATTCACAAATGAAGTGGATTAATGAACATAAAGAAGTATTGGAGTCTATTGGAGTTACATTCCACGGACCAGTAGATCAAAAGACATTACATAGAGCTATGTTAGAATCTGATATGTGGTGTTATTTAACAGGATATGAAGAAACTTATTGTATTACAGCTTTAGAAATGCAATATGCAAAAGTATTACCAATTGTTACTAAAGTTGCAGCTTTAAAAGAAACTGTACATTCAGGTATTATACTTGATAATGATGAAACAAAATGGGATAAATTAATAGAAACATTAAAGAAGATGTCACCGTCTTTAAAGAGTTTTGCAAAAGAAAAGGCTTACCAATGGGCAAGCAAACAAACATGGAACGAAAGAGCGTATGTTTGGAAAGAGCTATTTGAGGGACTTGTAAGCGGTGAAATTAAAAAAGAAATTATAGAATAATGGATATAGATAAAATTTATATTATTTCATTAAATCCAGAAGATAGTGAAATACAATCTAAAACTTTAAAAAATTTACAGTCTCTAAATTTTAAAAAACAAACAGGCTATGAAATCTTTCCGGCATGGAATGGCCACACACTAGGGATTCCAGAAGGATATAGTGTTTATCCATCTTGGAATCAAGGAAAAGATACAACTAATGTTTGGTGGCAAAGAGATGTTTTACCAGGGGAAATAGGATGTATGGTATCTCATATTAAAATATGGGAAAGAATTGTAGCCGAAGGTTTAGAAAGAACTTTAATTTTAGAAGATGATTTTAATCCTAATGGTAATATAAGCCTACTAGAAGAGCCTAAGACTGGCTTTGATCTAGCATATTTAGGTAGACATAAACTTAATAAAGATGCAAATGAAATTAGTTTAGGTGGTTCTTGGGTAGAACCTGTTGCAAGTTATTGTTTACATGCTTATGTTCTTACACTTAGTGGAGCTAAAAAGCTATTGAATAACTATAAAATTAAACAGAATATTATTCCTGCTGATGAATTTATGATAGCGGCATATACTAAACATGGAAGACCAGATATTGCAGCTTTATTTCCCCCTACTTTAAAAGCTATTGCAACGGCTAAACATGATTACATATCACAACTTAGAGATCAAAAAGATTCAACGATAGAGACCGATCCTACAAAAAACCCTAATTTAATGAAAGAACAAACTGAAATAAAAAACAAAGTAGAAGAAAAACCATATTTTGAAATACTTGATACTACTGATTGGGATGGATGGAAATTAAAGTATGTAAATCAATCAATGTTAAAAGGTGAGTATGATTTAATGGTTGATGATATTGGTCATAATGTTTTTGAATTCCCTCTATTTACAGAGAAGTTTTGTAAAGAAGCCATAGCTCTTTCTGAAGCTTTAAATAAATGGACTATTGATAGACATGAATTCTATCCTACAAATGATGTTCTATTACAAGATATAGGTTTACAAGATGCATATCATCAAGTACTTAAAGAAGTTGTTTATCCTCTTTGTATTCACTTATGGACTTTAGAAGGTAAAGGCTGGGATAATATGTTCTCAGAAAACTTCCTTGCAAGATATACTACAGATAGACAATCACACCTTTCATTACACCATGACTTTAGCCACGTAACTATGGTGGTTAAATTAAATGATGAATTTGACGGTGGTGGAACATGGTTCCCAAAATATAATTTATTATCAAATCCTGAAAGAGTAGGGGTTGCAACACTTCACCCGGGAATGGTAACTCACTTACATGGCGCGAGACCAATTTACGCAGGTAAAAGATATATTTGCGTTTCATTTATGAGAAAAGAAAACTAAGTAACAAAAGATACATGAAAAAAGAAATTACATTTAATAAGATAGTAGGAGATGACGGGCATTTAGTCTCTCCGGTATTAAAGAACGGTTGTAAGAATTATTTAATTGATATTGATGGTACAATTACAGATGATGTACCAAACGAAGAACCGGAAAGAATGTCAGTAGTTATGCCATATCAAGGCTCTGTAGAGACTCTTAATAAATGGTATGAAGAAGGTCATATAATTACGTTCTTTACTTCAAGAACAGAAGAAGTTAGAGAGATTACAGAAACTTGGCTAAATAAACACGGATTCAAATACCATGGTCTACTAATGGAAAAGCCTAGAGGTGGTAATTATCATTGGGTTGATAACCATATTGTTAAAGGAACTAGGTATGAAGGTAAGTGGGCAGATTTAGTTAAAGAAGAAAGAACTATAGAAGTATTCCCATCTTAAATTCATAGATATATAATCTATGATTATTAAAGATTTCCAAACATTCCTTAACGAGGGGCACGGTGGATTACACAAAGTTATTATGTGTGTTTCTACTGAGCTTACAGATTTTAAGTATGTAACTGATAAATCTTGTTTTACAAGAAATTATATGGAATTATTTACTAAAGGTAATGAGCCTATGAAGGCTAATATGCCAGTAATTAATTTTTGTAATATTCATACAGAAAGATTATTAGATGCAGGAACTCCAAAAGAACTAATCTATAATCCTAAGGAGAAGAAGATGGAAATCGCATCGAAAGTAAAATGGCATGAGACTCACAAAGATTCTAAACATGTGCCAAAGACAGTTTCAGATGCAAAAGATTTAGATCAGTTAAAGTTCCCTATCATAGCGAAGCCGGATAACAGATATTCAGGCCAAGGTATTATTAAAATCGATACTCTTAAAAAAGCTAATGATACGGACCTTTCTGACTTTGAAGTCTTCAGCGAGAAGATAGACATCGATGAAGAACACAGAATAATGATGTGGAGAGGTGAACCTGTTATGTGGGTACAAAGAGTACATGGTAACAAGGAGACCAAAGAGATGACAAAGAAAAAAGAAGATAAACTATTGTTTAAATATGTCTTAAAGGATTTATCTAAAATGCCAAAGGAATGGAATGAAGTATTTCAGGAAATGAATGAGGCGCATGAGGATCTTGACATATATTCAATAGACTTAATGGTTGACACTAGTGGAAAGCCTTGGGTAGTGGAAATGTCTTCGGAGTTTGCTCCTCTCTATGGTGTAATGGCATTTTTCTACAAAAAAGTCTATCAAGATTATTATAGTAAAAACATACATCCTGCTGATGAGGCGCAGATAGATATGTACCAAAAGAAAGATATTGACTCAACGATTGAGTTTGATAAAAAAAGATTTAGTAAAGAGTAATGGCAAAAGCTGATTTAACATGTATATCAATTTGTATCTGGGTCCACCACATGCATATAGACCAAATGTTTGACTTTTTAAATAAAAGAATACAAACTGCACCGGACTATTATTTAAGCCCGGATGTAGTACCTAACTCTGTTACTGGAGGTTATGTACAAGTAGCTCTTTCTTTTGAAGCATATTCACTATTAACATCAATTAAAGATTGGGAAGCTTCTAATGGTTGGATGGCTTAAAACAACAAATTATGAAAAAAGATGAAAGAAAAGATTACTTATTAAACCACAAAGGCAAGAAATTTAAAGCCAACAGTTTAATAGGATTAATCTGGAAGTTCTTAAGAAACAAATAAGACTTCGAACGTATAAGAACTGTCTAGTTAACGCTAGGCAGTTTTTTAGTATAAAAGGATTAAAGATTTAAAGAATGTACACAATAGACGAATTAAAACAAATGATATTCATCGACATTGAGACAGCAACTCAAAAAGAGACGTTTCAAGAGATTATCGATGAGAACCCAGAATTAGAACAATATTGGAACCTAAAGACTATGCAGTTGGTTCAAAAGAATCCGGTGGAATTAGCCGAGTTTGAAGATCCCCATAAGATGTTTCCAAGAATGGCTGGTCTAAATCCAGAATGGGGTAGAATTGTTTGTATCTCTATTGGTCAATTACAATTTGACGAAACAGGCTTTCCTAATGGTTTTAAGGCTGTCTCATTCAACGGCACTGATGAAGGTAAGATACTAAAGGACTTTCACGATATGTCCTCTAAGATCATGCAGAAGTACCCAGGAATGAAATGGGTTGGCCACTTCATAAAAGGTTTCGATATGCCTTATATTATTAAAAGATCTTTAATTAACGATGTAAAAGTACCAAGACATTTTCACTTACATAAAATGAAGCCTTGGGAAAACTGTTTACTTGATACAAAAGATGTATGGCAATTCGGAGGATGGGACTCTGCAAAATTAGGACTTATCTCAGAAGTTCTAGGCATCCCTTCTCCAAAAGATGCTATGTCAGGTTCAGAAGTTTCTGAATATTATTGGAATGACAGACATGATGAGATAAAAACTTATTGTGAGAAAGATATTAAGGCTACCGCAAACGTCATATTGAAAATGTCGGGTATGCCAATATGTCACTAAAATTTACTTCAATTTAATAAAACAGTGACACATCGTCACAAAAACAGCTTTGGCATAGTTCTTTCACTATAAGTACTGTGCACAAACGCACAAATAATTTAAAACAAAAACATTAAAATTATGTATTTAACAAATTTATCAAAACTAAACAACGGATCGTTTCACGATGCATTCGATTCATTTTTTAACTTCCCAACAGCTAGAAAGGATTGGGACACATTAGGAATTACTGGACCAGACTATAAAGTAGGTGAGGATTCTTTAATGGTTAGCCTACCAGGTTTTAGCAAGAAGGATATTAATATTGAAGCTGAAGGTCAAATCTTAACTATCTCTGCTGAAGAGAAAGAAGATGGCTTTGCAAAATCTTTTACTAAGCAATTTAGATTTCCAAATGAAACAGATATGGATTCACTTTATGCTACAATGAAAGATGGTATCTTGAAACTTAGCTTTAAGACATCTAATAACAAGAAGACAATCTCTATCAAATAAGATAGAGGTTTCTTCAAAATAGTTGCCATAGAATTTTTTTATGTCAGTTATTTTTCGTATATTAGTACTGTAACTAAAAAATTAAACATGGACGGATTTAATATCGACGACTATCTTAACGACCCAGAGTTTGAAGGCAAATTAGAAAACTATCGTGAAAAAATGATTCTCGAAGCTATCGAGCACAATTATCAAAACATTGTAAAGAATGGATTAAGTGCTTGGCATCTACGAGAAATGACTCAAACAGAGTTGACTGGGTTAAAAGAAACACTAATTTATATGACAAAACACTTCATTGACCTAGAGGAATATGAGAAGTGTCAAGTGCTTCAAAAAGAGCTAGAAAAGATCGAAGAGATATTAGTTAGCGTTTAAAAAGATATATAATAGACGCACATCCACTTAACGGAAGTGCGGGCCCCCGAAATGAACCCGTCGGAAACCTAGCGTTTTCGCGGGTTTTTTTATTGAAAATATTATGATGATATATAATCTATGAAATATATTTTGACATTAGAAAAGTATCAGGCATACTCAGATTTTAAGAGAAACTGGGGTTCTCCAGTAGAAATGAGAGAAGACGCAGAGTTCTGTCTTGGTAGACTATTACCTAAAGAAGATATGATAAAATCTATTGACGATCAATCTTCAGATAAAGGTATTAAGTTCTTTGTGGAATTAAAATCACGTGACAACATTCACATGTATAAAGTATCTAGTTATAGAATGCAGCCTGAAGAGGGATGGGAATACTACTTTAATAAAAAGAAAATATCTTATAGAGAATTAAAGCAAAAACTAGAAGATGACTATATGTCAAAACTAGAACAGTTCTTAAAGTACTTTAAATCTTATGATTTCTATTATCAATATATTGATGATGGTAGACAGTGGGAAGCTGCAAAGAGAAATAATAAAGTAATTGTAGATATGTATAAGAACTTGTCTAACAATGAAAAGAGACAGGCTAAAAAAGAAATAGTAAAACACTTTAAATCTAAAGAGCTTAAGCCTCAAGTAGATCAGGTGTTTCCAAATTAAAATAGAAGAACATGAATAGAATTCCTAATTTATCAGAATTTGTTAATGAGGCTAATGCTTTCGCTGCTAAAGTAGAATATGTAAAACCAGCGTTATCAAGAGCTGCTGATATTGTAGCTAAATTTGTTAATAAGAAAACTGGTTTAAAGTTTTTAAAATTCCCATTTGCACATACAGCAAATATTGATGGACAAGAGAATGTTGGAGTAATGTTTTACTCTGCTAAAGGTAAAGAGGCCTTTAGAGTTTCGGAGAATACATCTGGTGCTGCTGGAATTATCGGTTCATTACAATATTTTTCTAATGCTGAAAACCCAGTTGCTGATTTTAGTTTAGAAGCAGGTACACATAAGATTCCAGTAATTAAATTACTACATGAGTTTGTCAAACTAGTCAAAGAGAAAGATTATTACTCAGAAGTTATTGCAGAATCTTTAGAAGTTAATGAGGCTAAAACAAGAGCCCTATCAACTGCAGAATTAAAAGAGGTAAATGATAAACTAGGTGCTGGTGATTCAGTAAGATCTATTGCATTAGCTTTAGAAGTACCTTATAGACAAATCTCTAGAATTAAAAAAGGTGTTAGTGTAAAACCAGTGGATTCTCCTGCTGTTGCACAAAATAATGCAACACTTAATGATAAAGTAAAATACTTAGAAGAAACAATGGAAGACATTTACCAAATCTCTAGAAGAGTTGGTGCTGGAGCTTTCAATTCTTTATTCATATCTGGTAGAGCAGGTACAGGTAAAACTTACAATGTAGAAAGAGCACTTAAAGATGAAGGTCTTACAGAAGATGAAGATTACGTTTTAGTATCTGGTGCCGCATCTGTAATTATGATGTACAAAAAGTTTTATCAATATAGAAATGGTACTTTAGTATTTGATGATTGTGATGCAGTATTTAGAGATGAGAATGGTAGAAACTTAATGAAGGCTGCGTTAGATACAAAAGCTATTAGAAAGATTTCATACCTA